>Ga0209596_1000027_pt1 | contig 132021 bp, 115 predicted proteins | sample M_130807_MF_Meta_FD_187314 | JGI IMG/M metagenome (GOLD analysis project Ga0209596, IMG submission 187314) | Freshwater microbial communities from Lake Montjoie, Canada to study carbon cycling - M_130807_MF_MetaG (SPAdes) (version 2) | ecosystem: Environmental > Aquatic > Freshwater > Lake...
TAATTTGGACGGCGAAGGTATGAAATAATAAAGGAGAAACCAAAGTCTCTCCTTACTATTTCGTTTTATTTGATAACTAATTGATTATTAGCTTCTTGCCTTTAATTGGGAATGTACAAATAGGCTAGTTATGCTCTTGTTTTCATAGGCATTTCTAATGGCTATGGCGAACAAATCGGCAACGGTCAATACCTGTATTTTTTTAGAAGGATACTTTAATGGTATGGTATCACAAACCACTAATTCCTCTAAAACGCTGTTTTCAATATTTTCATAGGCCTTACCACTAAGTACCGGATGCGTAATCATGGCACGCACTGTTTTCGCTCCCTTCTCTTTTAAAAGCGCTGCCGCTTTTACCAAAGTGCCACCTGTATCACAAATATCATCTATAATTACAATGTCTTTTCCAGTTACATCTCCTATCACCACCATACTCGCAATTTCATTAGCACGCTTGCGATGTTTATCACAAATAACCATTTCAGCATTGAAATAATTAGCTACCTCACGCACTCTATTCGTACTTCCTACATCAGGTGCTGCAAAGGCTAAGTCTTGTAATTTCAATTGTTGAATATAAGGAATAAAGATGGCTGAGCTGTCTAAGTGATCCACGGGTACTTCAAAAAATCCTTGAATTTGTGCAGCATGTAAATCCATTGTAATAACGCGGTGCGCACCAGCTGCTTCTAATAAAGTAGCAATTAATTTTGCCCCAATAGCTACTCTTGGTTTATCTTTTCTATCCTGTCTTGCAAAACCATAATAAGGAATAACAACTATAATTTTATAAGCACTTGCTCTTTTAGCAGCGTCTATCATCATTAGTAATTCCATAATATTTTCAGAAGGCGCATAAGTGCTTTGTACTAAGAAAACATAGTCCCCTCTAATACTTTCTAAAAAAATAGGTTGGAATTCCCCATCGCTAAATTTTTGAATATTGATTTTTCCAATAGGCGCTCCGAAACGTTGTGCAATTTTCTCTGCTAAGGCTTGAGAGCCAGTGCCTGCGAATATTTTTACTGAAGGATTCATGTGGGTTGTTATGCGTCAAAGTTATAATTATCGTTTAAAAAATATAAAAAATAATGGCTCTACTTTTCAACATCTAGAGAACTTATACACATAAACTATGCCTGTGCAGTAGGGCCTCCAAAATTCATCGGAATTTCTACAGGTAGCATATCTGCAATAGTTCCATTGGCAGCTTCATATCTTTCTACATTTTCTACCAAGGCCTTCATAAATCTTTTGGCATGCATAGGGGTTAAGATTACCCTGCTTTTTACTTTACTCTTAGGTGTGCCTGGCATGACATTGACAAAATCAACTACAAATTCAGCATTACTATGGGTGATGATGGCAAAATTCGCATAAGATCCTTCGGCAATTTCTTCACTAATTTCAATGTTTAAGGGCTGGTTCGGGTTTTGTTCCATACTTTATATTAAGACCACAAAGATACAGGGGATGGAATGTTAAAAAAAAATTACAGCACTGCAATTCACAAGAACTAAATTTGCTACATGTTAGTATTAGATGGTAAAATAGCCGCCGCCGCCGTAAAAGCAACCCTTTTGGAGCAAACGCAGGCCCTGAAAGCCGCCGGCAAAAGAATGCCTCATTTAGCTGCCATTTTGGTAGGTAATAATGGAGCAAGTGAAACCTATGTAGCTAGTAAAGTGAAGAACTGCGAAGAAACAGGTTTTGGCTCCTCTTTATACCGAATGGAGGCAGATGTAGCCGAAGCTGTTTTATTAGCAAAAATTGCCGAGCTAAACCAAGACCCTAATTGCGATGGCATATTAGTTCAATTGCCACTTCCTAAACATATTAAAGAATCTAATATTATAGAAGCTATTGACCCCGCTAAAGATGTCGATGGTTTTCATCCTGTAAATGTGGGAAGGCTAGTACAAGGACTTAATACTTTTATTCCAGCCACCCCTTATGGTATTATTTTAATGCTTGAGCATTTCAATATTGAAACCAAAGGAAAAAATGCGGTGGTTATTGGGCGTAGTAATATTGTAGGCCGCCCTATGAGTATTTTATTAAGTAGCAATATAGCACAAGGTAATTGCACGGTAACAATATGTCATAGTCACACCAAAAATTTAAAAGAAATTTGTTTAGGTGCCGATATAATTGTGGCTGCACTCGGTGTACCTAATTTTTTAACAGGCGATATGATTAAACCAGGCGCCGTTATTATTGATGTAGGTATTACGCGTGTAGAAGATGCGACTGCTAAAAAAGGTTTTAGAATTAAGGGCGATGTAAATTATGAAGAAGCCTGCGCTAAAGCATCTGCTATTACTCCAGTTCCTGGTGGTGTTGGACTTATGACCATTGCTGGACTTTTAAAAAATACCATGAAGGCCTACCAAGGTCTTTAATATTTTACAATTATAAATTATTAGATTGAATAACACGAATCAATACCCAGTGATGGAAATGTTTTATTCTTTGCAAGGCGAAGGATACCATCAAGGCAAGGCAGCTTATTTTATTCGCCTGGCTGGTTGCGATGTAGGTTGTGTTTGGTGTGATGTAAAAGATAGTTGGGATGCAAGTAAACATCCAGTTTTAAGTATTGAAGAAATAGTTAATAGCGCTTTATCGCATCCTGCACGTTTAGCCATTATTACCGGCGGCGAACCTTTGTTATATAATTTAGATGCCTTAACCACTGCTTTGAAAAATGCAGGCTTTGAAGTAAATATAGAAACCTCAGGCTCTAGCCCCATGTCTGGAAACTGGGACTGGGTTTGCTTTTCGCCCAAAAAATTTAAAGCGCCCCTTGATGAAAGTATTCAAGCCGCTTCAGAATTAAAAGTAGTTATTTTCAATACCCACGACTTTGAATGGGCCGAAACCTACGCTAAACAAGTAGGGCCTAATTGCAAATTATACTTACAGCCTGAATGGGATAAGGCCAGTCAAATTACACCATTGGTAATTGATTACATCAAGGCCCACCCTAAATGGGAGCTAAGCGCACAATTACATAAGTACATACAAGTACCCTAATTTGTATATTTACAATACTTACGGCTATTTAAATAATTACGGCTATCTATATGAAAGGTAATAAAATTTATTTCGTATTTTTTTTCGTTCTGTTTTTTTTAAATACTGCCAAATTATTGGCCCAAGAAAAGAATGCCGATACAAGAATTTACCAAAAAGCCGTTGATGCTTTTGAACAAAAGAATTTTGCTTCCTCTATTTCTTTATTAGAAACTTTATTGAAAAAAAATGAGCGTAATGCAGAGGCAACCTTATTTCTTTATCAAGTGTATGCAGAAGACAAACAATATCAAAAATCAATTAATGCATTTGAAAAATTAATGCAAATAGATACTACTATTTTTTTACCCTACATTGTAAAGTATGCATCGCAGTATATGGTACTAGGAAATTATGACAAAGCGGCTTCCATTCTAGAATCCTATAAAAGCATACTGCCTTCCTACTTAAAAAGCAAAGCTGCTGAACTTCTTAGCATTTGTAGCTATGCTCAAATGCATCCTACTCAATCGGAAATTAAAGTAACCAATGTTGGAGATAGTGTTAATACAGCCGATGCCGAATATTTTCCCAGCATTACGGTTCAAGACAGTCTATTTTTATTTATGCGCCGCAGCAATTTTAAAAGAGAAGATTTTTTTACAAGCACGCTTACCAAAAATAAATTTTCTAAAGCAAGTCATTTATCAGATAATTTAAATATTGAAGAGAAAAAAGGAAGCATGAGTTTAACCCAGGATTTAAATACACTTTACTATGCTGCCGATTATAATCAAAAAGGTTATGGCAGGTATGACATTTATAAAGTAACTAAAACAAAAAAGGGATGGTCTGAGCCAAAAAACCTTGGTAAAAATATAAACTCCGATTATTGGGACAGCGCTCCCAGTATTGCGCCAGATAATCAAGCTTTATATTTTTGTAGCAACCGAACTGGAGGCTATGGAGGTATTGACATTTATGTGACTTATAAAAACGAAAAAGGTTTTTGGGAGGAAGCTGTAAATATGGGGCCCACTATAAATACAGCAGGTGATGAACAAGCCCCTTTTATACATGCCGATAATAAAACTTTATACTTTAGCTCCAATGGATGGCCTGGTTTTGGGGGATCCGATTTATTTGTAAGCAGAAAAAAAATAGACGGTGCTTGGTCAAACCCTATCAATTTAGGTTACCCCATTAATACTTTTGAAAATGAAGGAAGCATTGCAGTAGCAGGTGGTGGCACAGATGCCTACATCGCAAGCGATAGAGCCGATAGCAGGGGTAGTTTAGATATTTATAAAGTAATACTAGCTGTAAATACCAGACCCAATAAAACATTTTATGTAAATGGATTCATTGCAGACGCCCTTACTAAAAAACCAATAGCAGGGGAAGTAGTATTAATAAATACCAACGAAGAAACAAATACCATGCAAATTAAGGTAGACAGTAATGGTAATTTTATTTTAGGACTTCCTTATTTAGATAGCATTGGCATTAGAGTAAATAGCAAGGATCATGAATTTGCTAGCACCATTTTGTCTTTGGAAAATATAAATAATTTATCGGGTAGTACACTTAATTTTTATTTAGCACCTATTATTAAAACCTTTACTAAAAATTTTAATAATATATTTTTTGAAATTAATAAAGCAAAGCTTAATAAAAAATCCTTTGTGGAGCTAGACGCTTTAACTACTTACTTACAATCGGCGCCCACTGCCCTTATTCTAATAGAAGGACATACCGACAATAGAGGCGATAGTGTCCAAAATAAATTACTATCCTCTAAAAGAGCCAACACTATTGCTACTTATTTAATTAGCAAAGGAATTGATACTACCAGAATTAAAACCATTGGCCTAGGGGGTAGCCAACCCATTAGCGACAATACAACCGAAGAAGGCCGTATAAAAAATAGACGCACAAGCTTTACCATTACTATTCCGTAGTCTAAGTTTTCATCAGATAGTCTAATATTTCAGCAACCAATAATTATTTATACTCAATATTTATAGGGTATAAATACGCTGTTTTAGTATTCATATAATTCAGATGTTTGGGACATGACTGATGAAATTTTATATACCATTGCCTTTACTATGCTTCCAAGCTTCAATGAGAGGCAAAGAAAAAATATGATCGAACACTATGGCAGTGCTTTAGCTATTTATAAACAAAGAGAGAAGAAAAACGAAGCCTTTGCTAGATTAAATTTTGTTCAAAAAAATATTTTACTGGGTCCTTGGCCTTTACAAGAAGCAGGCTCTGAATTAAATTTTACGGTTAAACATAATATTAAATGTATTAGCCTAATGGATAATCTATATCCCAATAGGTTAAAGCATTGCGATGACGCACCTACTTTATTGTATGTGAAAGGAAATGAAAATTTTAACCTGCCCTATTTAATAAGTGTGGTGGGCACAAGACAACATACTGTACAAGTCAATAGAATTATAAAAGAACTCATGGAAGGTCTAACGCATTTAAATATGGGTATTATAAGTGGAATGGCTTTAGGAGTAGATGCCATCGCACACCAAACAGCACTAGCCAGTAAAATTCCTACCTGGGGTGTACTTGCGCATGGGCTGGATCAAATGTATCCATTGGAACACAGAAAACTTGCTATTGAACTTATGCAAAACGGAGGGCTTATAACTGAATCCAGAAAAGAAAGTATTATTCTTCCCTACTGCTTTCCTAAAAGAAATAGAATTGTGGCCGGACTTAGCGATGCCACTATAGTCATAGAAACTGCCATTAAAGGAGGCAGTATGATAACAGCTAATTTAGCGTTTGATTATAATAGAGAAGTTTTTGCAGTGCCCGGTAAAATTCACGACTCAAAAAGCAAGGGCTGTTTAGCCTTAATTAAAAGAAATAAAGCGCATTTATACCATGACGTAGAAAACCTGCTTGAACAGATGGGCTGGCCCCTAGCCCAGCAAAATAGCCCTCAAAAAGAACTAGAATTTACATTTTCACCCGACTCAAAAAGCGTACTTGCGCATATTGAAGCCCATGGCCCCATCCATAGGGAATTAATTGCTAATGAGTTAAAAATCAATGCCAGTAAGCTTTCAAACTTACTTTTAAGCCTAGAAATGAATGGTCAAATTCAGCTACTAGCAGGCAATAGGTATGCCATCTGCTAAAAAAAGGATTTTGCCTAAATAATCCAAGGCCCTATCTTTGCCTATGGCAACAAGAAATACTACAAACAACTCCCGCATTTTTGGTAAAGGCTTGACATTTGACGATGTATTGTTAATGCCCGCTTATTCTGAAATACTTCCTTCTGAAGTAAAAATTCACACGCAACTTACCAAGAACATTCAATTACATGTTCCTATTTTATCTTCTGCAATGGATACTGTTACAGAAGCCCAATTAGCGATTGCTTTGGCACGCGAAGGTGGCATTGGTATTTTACATAAAAACATGAGTATTGAAAGGCAGGCGGAGCAAGTGCGTAAAGTAAAGCGAAGCGAAAGCGGAATGATTGTTGACCCCATTACTTTAGAAGTAACTGCTACCATTGGAGACGCCTTAAAATTAATGAAGGAAAATAAAATTGGTGGTATTCCTATTGTCGATAAAACCAATAAACTAGTTGGTATTTTAACCAATCGTGATTTGCGTTTTGAAACCGATCGTAAAAGAAAAGTAAGTGAAGTAATGACTAAAGAAAATTTAGTGATTGCACCAGAAGGAACCGATTTAAGAAAAGCAGAAAAAATTCTTCGTCAATATAAAATTGAAAAATTACCTGTAGTAAATAAACAAGGAAAATTAATTGGCTTAATTACTTATCGCGATATTTTACAATTAAGTGCTTTTCCGAATGCAGTGAAAGATAAAATTGGTCGCTTACTCGTAGGCGCTGCCTTAGGTATCACCAAAGATTTATTAGAACGCGCTGCTGCTTTACAAAGCGTAGGCGTGGATATTGTTTCATTAGATAGTGCACATGGTCATAGCAAGGGTGTTATCGAAGCTTTAAAATTATTAAAGAAAACGTATAAGAACTTACCAGTCATTGCAGGTAATGTGGCTACCGCTGAAGGAGCACTCGCTATGGCAAATGCAGGTGCCGATGCAGTGAAAGTGGGTATTGGACCCGGATCTATTTGTACCACACGTATAGTGGCAGGTGCAGGTGTTCCTCAACTAACTGCTATTATGGAAGCTGCAAGAGCATTGAAAGGAAAAAATATTCCCATTATTGCCGATGGAGGTATTCGCTATACCGGAGATATGGTTAAAGCATTAGCTGCTGGCGCCAATTGCGTTATGATGGGTAGCATATTTGCAGGCACGGAAGAAAGTCCTGGAGAAACTATTATTTATGAAGGCCGTAAGTTTAAAGCATACCGTGGTATGGGAAGTATTGGTGCCATGAGTCAAGGAAGTGGTGATAGATATTTTCAAGACAGTGAAGCTGATTCAAAAAAATATGTACCAGAAGGAATTGAAGGTCGTGTGGCTTACAAAGGGAACTTACATGAAATTGTTTATCAGTTTGTTGGTGGCTTAAAAGCAGGTATGGGTTATTGCGGCGCGAAAACTGTAAAGGACTTACAAAACGCGACATTTGTTCAAATAACCAATGCAGGTATGAGAGAAAGTCATACACACGATGTAGAAGTTACTAGAGAAGCCCCTAACTATAGCAAGAAATAATAAACGCTTTATAAACCGGGCCTTGAAAAAATTAATTTTTCTTTTTTTACTATTCACATCTTGCCTATTTAATAGGCAGGCAATGGGGCAAGAAGCAATGGTACAAGATACAAGCTCCTTCAAGCCCCGTATACAATTTAGTATTATTACTTGTGCCGCTGGCGAAGATATTTATACCATTTGGGGTCATACCGCTGTAAGAGTAGTGGACAGCGTAAACAATACCGATATTGTTTTTAACTACGGTACTTTTAATTTCAACGAACCTAATTTTATTGCCAAATTTCTTAAAGGCGATTTACTTTATTTTGTTTCCGTTAATAACTACAGCGACTTTTTAAACGAATACCAATTCGGAAAAAGAAATGTATACGAGCAAATATTAAAATTAAGCGACGCAGAAAAAATAAAATGGTATACAGCCCTTCAAGTAAATATGATGGGCGATAACCGTTTTTATTTATATAATTTTATTTCCGACAACTGCACCACCCGCGTGAAAGATGGCCTATTTAAAAATAGCAACTTTCAGCCAACCGCCCTACCCATTGCATCTTACCGATCTGAGGTGGTGAGCGCCCCTTATAAACAAGGCCTACCTTGGATTGGCCTAGGTATTGACTTATTATTAGGCGCCTACTCAGATCAAAAACCAAGCAATTTTCAAGCGGCCTTTTTACCTTTTTTATTGCATGAGCAAGTTGCCACCACGGGACACCTGGTAGTTAAAGAAAATATTTTAACCTATGCTAGCGAAAAGCTAGTAAGTAGTAATAGTCCTATATATATTTTAATAGCTTTATTATTATTTTACGCATTCTGTTCAAAATGGAATAGCCTAATTACACAGCGCTTAGCTAAAATAATAGATGTACTACTTTTAATTTCATTTACTGCAGGAGGTAGTTTAATGGTATACATGAGTTTAATTTCAAAACATACCGCCTGTTTCCAGAATTATAATTTAATGTGGATGCATCCTTTATATTTCATCGCGCTTGTTTTTTACTTTATTCCTTCCAAAGCCATTGGGCAAATTGGGCTATTATTTTTTGCTTCTATTGTAGGATTGGTTTTAACAAGCTACTGGCTTCCTCAACATTTTTCCAAAGAAGTTTGGGTATTAATAGCCATAGCCGCAATATTAAACTACCGATTAGTAGAAAAAGGACGCATCAACGCCTTATTCAAAAAATAAGAATTTATTAAAAAATCTTGTATTAAAAGTAGCTCATTAAAAACTATACCTTACTTAAAAACTATAATTTATTCAAAATACTTATCTAAAATTACTCTATGTCAAAAATAATATTAATCACTGGCGCTAGTTCGGGTTTTGGAAAAGCCATTGCAGAAAAATTTGCAGCAGGTGGATGGAACTTAATTTTAACAGCACGCAGAAAAGAAAAGCTAGAAGCGGTGGCTACTGCCATTGAACAAAAATATAAAGTAAAAACTTTGTCTTTACTTTTTGATGTACAAAACAAAGAAGCCGTATTTCAACAAATAGGTGGTTTGCCTACTGAATGGCAGGCTATTGATTTACTAGTGAACAATGCAGGCCTGGCCTTAGGAAGAGACTCTTTTGAAAATGCCAATATCGAAGACTGGGAAACCATGATTGATACCAATGTAAAAGGTTTATTATACACTTCCAAAGCAACCCTTCCTTATTTAATTAAAAACCAAGGACATATTATTAATATTGGTAGCACTGCAGGTAAAGAAGTTTATAAGGATGGTAATGTATACTGTGCTTCCAAGCATGCAGTAGATGCTATTAGCAAGGCACAAAGAATTGATTTATTGCAATACAAAATAAAAGTAACTGCTATTCACCCAGGTGCAGTAGAAACCGATTTTTCTTTAGTAAGATTTAAAGGAGACACCGCTAAGGCTGCTGCTGTATATGCAGGTTATGAACCACTGAAAGCAGAAGACATTGCCGATACCGCATGGTATGTAGCTAATTTACCTAAACATGTTTGTATTAATGATATAGTGATGACCTGTGTGGCGCAAGGAAATTCATTTACGATACATAAGGACGCTTAAGTTTTAGTTCCCTAAAAAGATCAACTCTAAAATTTCTACTTAAAAAGATTTATTCTAAAAATTTCTACTTAAAAAGATCTACGTAAAAAGATTTATTCTAAAATTTCTACTTAAAACGATCAACTCTAAAAATTTCTACTGAATGGAAGCGTTTTTAAATGCTCCAACCCTGCTTGAAAATCATTCCAAATTTCTTTGACTATTTCTGCTGCTGGTTGTATAGTATTTATCATGGCAGTTACTTGCCCAATTTCTAATTCTCCATTTTCCATATCTCCTTCAAACATTCCCATCTTTGCTCTTCCTTTACCTAAGCGTTCTGCTAAGGCTTCTTGACTAGCTCCTTGTTTTTCAAATGCTAAAATTTCGTTGGCAAATTTATTTTTTAAAAAGCGAACGGGTGCTAATGACTTTAATCCTAATTCAGTAGCGCCTTCCTTTGATTCAATAATAGCATTTTTAAAATGTATATGCGAAGAAGCTTCTATACTACAAACAAATCTTGAACCTATTTGCACCGCCTCAGCACCAAGTGCAAATGCTGCTACCATTTGAGCTCCAGTGGCAATTCCTCCTGCAGCAATCACTGGAATTTTTACAGCTTTATGCACCATAGGAATTAATACCATGGTGGTGGTTTCTTCTCTTCCATTATGGCCACCCGCCTCAAAACCTTCTGCTACCACTGCATCACAACCAGCTGCTTCGGCTTTTAAAGCAAACTGAGCACTACTTACTACATGCACCACCATAATTCCAGCGGCTTTCAAAATAGCTGTCCATGTTTTAGGATTGCCTGCACTCGTAAATACAATGGGCACTTTTTCTTCAATGATAATATTAATATGTGCTTGCAAATCGGGATACAACATAGGCAGATTCACTGCAAATGGTTTAGTAGTGGCTGCCTTTGTTTTTTGAATATGAGTTCTTAATACTTCGGGATACATACTGCCCGCTCCAATAATACCTAAAGCACCCGCATTACTTACTGCACTGGCTAATTCCCATCCGCTGGCCCAAACCATTCCTGCTTGAATAATGGGTAAGTCAATTTTAAATAAACTTGTAATTCTATTTTCAAAAAGCATACAAAAAATTTAATGCCAAAAAGAAATTATTATCCGAAATCAATTTCTGTATTATCTCCAATATTCAATGTACGGCTTAAGCCTTTCACCGCCGCATCACTTCCAATTAATGAATTATCTAAAACCACTTCATCTAGCGTAGTGTAGGATCCAATAATACTTTCTTTTACCACTGAACTTTTAATAGTGGTATTGTTTCCAATGGTTACATGTGGTCCTATGATGGAGTTTTCTATTACGCATCCTTCTGCAATGCTTACTGGTGCTATAATAATACTATTAGGATAAGTTTCTGGCATAACCGCTAAACCTCCTGTTTTCTTTAATAGTACTGCATTGGCTTCTAATAAATTTTCTTTCTTACCACAATCATACCAATGCTTCACTTTAAAGCCTTTAAATTTAACACCTTTTTTAATCATACAATCGATGGCATCGGTTAAATTGTATTCTCCATTCGATTTTATATTATCGGTAAACAATTGTTGAAAGCATTCAAACAAAATAGCCGACTCTTTTATTTTATATAAACCTACTAATGCATTATTAGATTTTGGAATAGCTGGTTTTTCTACAGCGTGTTCTACAAAATATTCTTCGTTCATTTCTACCACTCCAAACTGTCTTGGGTCATCTACTTTTTTTACACCTAACATACTGTAAGGACTTTCCATTACTTCCTTAATATCAAATTCACAAATGGTATCGCCTAAAGAAATAAATACTTCATCATTACCCACAATGGACTTGGCTAATTCAATGGCGTGCGCGGTACCTAGTCGGTCGTTCTGGTAAACAAAATGAGTGTTTAAATTTGGATAAGTAGCCTCTACATAGTCCTTAATTTTTTCACCTAAATAACCAACTATAAAAATAAATTCTGTAATGCCCTCTTCCTTTAACTGATCAACAATAAAACTAAGTATGGTTTTACCTGCAATAGGTATCAGCGCCTTGGGCTGCGTATAGGTATGAGGGCGGAGTTTTGCGCCAGCTCCAGCAACAGGTATAATAGCCTTCATAGTTTACTTTTTAGGGGAAGATAAAAGTAGCAAATAACTGTTAGTAATAGTACAAATTTGAGCCTCAATTGTTCAATTTTGTACAAAGCGCTTGAAAATGTGAATATTAGGAGGCCAACTGTTGAAAAAAAGCTTTGCGTAGGGTTAATAATGAATTAATTTTGCAAAATAGAACAGTTTAAATTAAGAAATATGCAAAGAGATACACTTGTTTTTGACATCATCGGCCAAGAATTAGAACGCCAAAGAAGAGGCATTGAATTAATCGCTTCTGAAAATTTTACCAGCTTACAAGTCATGCAAGCCACAGGCTGTGTGATGACCAATAAATATGCCGAAGGCTATCCCGGAAAAAGGTATTATGGCGGTTGTGAAATTGTAGATAAAACAGAACAATTAGCCATAGACCGTTTAAAAGAAGTTTTCGGACTTGAGTACGCGAATGTGCAACCACATAGTGGTGCGCAAGCCAATGCTGCGTTAATGCTTGCCATCTTAAAAAATGGTGATGGTATTTTAGGTTTAGACTTAAGTATGGGTGGTCACTTAACACACGGCAGTGCTGTAAATTTTTCTGGTAAAATTTATACGCCGCATTTTTATGGTGTCGTAAAAGAAACGGGTTTGATTGATTATGAAATGTTAGAAAGTCAAGCGAGAGCACATAAACCTAAATTAATTATTTGTGGTGCTAGTGCTTATAGCCGTGACATCGATTACGCACGCATTAGAAAAGTAGCCGATGAAGTAGGTGCTTTTGTACTTGCCGATATTGCACATCCTGCAGGATTAATTGCTAAGGGTTTATTAAGTTCTCCATTTAATCATTGCCATTTTGTAACCTCTACTACGCATAAAACTTTACGCGGGCCTCGTGGTGGAGTTATTATGATGGCTAAAGATGGCGAGAATACTTTGGGACTAAAAGACATGAAAGGTAATTTAAGATTATGGTCCAATGTGATTGATATGGCGGTGTTTCCAGGAACCCAAGGTGGGCCACTAGAACACGTGATTGCAGCAAAAGCTATTGCATTTGGAGAAATTCTATCCGATGAATTTATGGTGTATCAAAAGCAAGTACAAAAAAATGCGAGAGCCATGGCTGCTGCATTTGTTGCGAAAGGCTATGAAATTATTAGTGGTGGTACCGATAATCATTTAATGTTAATTGACTTACGCAATAAAAATATTAGTGGTAAAAAAGCAGAACAAGTTTTAGGACATGCCGATATCACTGCCAATAAGAATATGGTGCCTTACGACGATAAATCGGCCTTTGTTACTTCAGGTATTCGTTTTGGAGTGGCTGCTATTACAACACGCGGAATGACTGAAACACATATTCCTTTTGTAGTAGAATCTATTGACAAAGTGTTAATGAACGCAGACAACGAAACTACATTATCAGATACTAAGAAAGAAGTAAACAAGTTTATGGAGCAATTTGTATTGTATCCAGAATTAGGATAAGGATATACATTTTAATTGAATGAGCTTAATTAGTATAGAAAGAACCTCCCTAACTAGGAGGTTTTTTTATTTGAAATAGATTAACTTTATACTATGATACAAAGAATACAAACCATTTGGTTATTACTAGCTAGCGCAGCAGCCTTTTCTGTACTGCGTTATCCTTTTTATTATACGCCAACCCCCCTTGCTTTAGAAATTAACGGTAGTGCTCAGTACAGCACCCTTATTTCTTTGGCCTTTAGTGCTTGCCTTTCCTTTATTACTATCTTTTTATACGGCAACCGTATGTTGCAACTAAAAGTAGTGCTTATAAACTTTTTATTATCGGTACTTATTGGATACTTCGTTTACAAAATAGTAGTAGCCAACCCAGGCGGTGGCTTCACCCTACCTTCACTTGCATTATTTATCATACCTGTACTTCAAATAATGGCTATGGTTAATATTTACAAAGACGAAATGAAAGTTAAAAGCGCAGATAGGATTAGATAAAACAATTCAAACTATTTTATCTTTATTGGGCATCTCAATTTGTGATTTCCAATTTTAAACAAATAATATAAAATTAGTCTAAGTACTTCCCAGTTTGAGAAGCCTTGCATTTAGCTAAGCCCTTGGGTACGCCTGCGTAAACGACGGTGCCACCACCCTCGCCTGCCTCAGGTCCCATATCAATGACCCAGTCGGCTACTTTAATAATATCGGTATTATGTTCAACTACTATCAAAGAATGTCCTTGATCTATTAAAGCATTAAAAGCTTTTAATAATTTATGAATATCATGAAAATGTAATCCGGTTGTAGGCTCATCAAAAATGAATAACATTTTATTGCTAGCTTTTCCTTTTCCTAAAAAGCTAGCTAGTTTTACTCTCTGCGCTTCACCCCCACTTAAAGTGCTACTGCTCTGTCCTAATTTAACATAGCCTAGTCCCACTTCTTGTAAGGGACTTATTGCTAGTACAATATTTTTTTCTTCACTAAAAAATTCTATGGCTTCATCTACACTCATTTCTAGTACCTCGAAAATATTTTTTCCTTTATATTGAACTTCTAATACTGTTTCTTTAAATCTCTTACCACCGCAATCCTCACAGGTTAAATGCACATCTGCCAAAAACTGCATCTCTACTAATTGCTCTCCTTCTCCTTTACAAGTATCGCATCTGCCTCCATCTACATTGAAAGAAAAATGTTTAGGCAAGAAGCCTCTTATTTTTGAAAGGGCCTGCTTGGAATATAAGTCTCTTATAGCATCGTATGCTTTAATATAAGTAACCGGATTAGATCTTGATGATTTTCCAATGGGGTTCTGGTCCACCATTTCTATTTGATCAATCAAGTGTAAGTCGCCACTTATGGCATTATAACCTCCCACTATTTCTGTAGGAAGTGATTTTGCTTTTAATAATGCATTGTATAATACCTGTTTCACCAAGGTGGTTTTTCCACTTCCACTCACCCCACTCACTACGCATAAACTATGCAGTGGAAATTGTACATCAATGGTTTTTAAATTATGCAAATAAGCTCCTTCTAAATTTATAGAGTGTTTAGAAATTCTTGTTTTAGCAGGGATAGGTATACTCAATGCACCACTTAAATACTTTCCAGTTAAACTATTTTTATCTTTAATAAGGGCTACTGCATTGCCCACTGCCACTACTTCTCCACCCTGATGCGCTGCAAGGGGGCCCATATCAATGATATGATCGGCCTTGCGCATAATTTGTTCATCGTGTTCTACTACCACCACTGTATTGCCTAAGTCTCTTAGGTTTTGAAGTACTTTAATAAGCCTTTCGGTATCTCTTGAATGCAGTCCTATACTTGGCTCATCTAAAATATACAACGAGTTTGTTAAATTACTTCCTAAACATCTGGTAAGCTGTATTCTTTGACTTTCTCCACCACTTAAACTATTGGCAAGCCTCGATAAAGTTAAATAACCCAAGCCTACATCCATTAATGTTTGAATGCGTTGTTCTAATTCTATTAATAACCTTTTGGCTACTTGTTTATCATGCTCAGATAGTTTTAAACCCATAAACCATACTTGTAAATCTTTTACAGGCATCGCACATAATTCTCCAATATGCTTGCCACTAATTTTTACATACAAGGCTTCCTTGCGCACTCTATAACCTTCACAATCGGGACAGTTGGTTCTTCCACGATACCTACTCAGCATGACTCTAAACTGAACTTTATATAAATGCGCTTTTACATCTTCAAAAAAATCATCTATACCTAAAGCCTTACCCACACCCTCCCATAATTGGGTGGTCTGCGTTTTAGTTAATTTATTAATGGGTTGATGAATTGGAAAACCAGCCTTGCCGGCTTCTTTTATAAATTGGTCCTTCCACCAAACTAATTTCTCCCCTTTCCATGGAGCCACCCCTCCATCATAAACCGATAAATTGGTATTCGGTATGACTAAGTTTTCATCAATACCTAAAACCTGACTATAGCCTTCGCAGGTTGGACAAGCGCCATAAGGGTTATTAAAAGAAAATAAATTCGGACTAGGCTCATCAAAATCCATCCCATCCAAAGTGAATTTATTATTGAAAGATTTTAATACATTTTCATTTTGCTCTACCCACAATACCCCCTCCCCTTCATAAAAAGCAGTACCAATAGAATCACTCATTCGATGAATGTCATCTTCTTCAAATGCTTTCACCACCACTCTATCAATTAAAACATATACATCATGCGCCTTAATGGTCTTGGTAATTTCAGCCTTAGTCATAGCGAGTGCATCCTCAATTCTTAGAATACTTGATGCAGCTTTTGTAGATTTTAAATTTTCAGATGTACCACCGGCTCTTAAATAAATTCTAGCAAAACCTTTTTGTAATAATATATTTAACTCCTCCTGAATATCTCTTTTGGCTTGTTGTTTGAAGGGAACAATAATAACCATCTTATCTCCGGTCTTGCCTTTTTGTATAAATTCCAAAACATCCTGAATATCTTGCTTTTTTACCTCCAAACCACTAATAGGAGAATAGGTTTTTCCCACCCTCGCGTAAAACACCCTTAGGTAATCATAAATTTCGGTCATACTTCCCACCGTACTTCTTGGGGTACGGGTGACTACTTTCTGCTCAATGGCAATGGCGGGACAAAGCCCCTTAATATAATCTACATCGGGCTTGCCCATACGGGACATAAACTGTCTGGCATAAGAAGATAAACTCTCTGCATAGCGCCTTTGACCCTCGGCAAATAAGGTATCAATGGTAAGAGACGACTTGCCACTTCCAGAAACCCCAGTCACCACAATAAACTGATTACGCGGGAATTCAACAGATACATTTTTTAAATTATGTACCCTTGCACCCACGACTTGTATATCATTGTTAGTTACCTCTGTTTTTTGTGCTTTTTTACTGCCTGCCATATAGCAAAATAACAGATTCTAGCCCATTTTGTTGTAGAAATTTGTACCCTCTTATTTCTTTCAAAATGTGGATAGCTTTGAAATGATTTTCTTGTTTTCCACAAATGAAAATTCGATGCCTTTAGCAAGTAATTTGCCTCTACTAACCCATCGAAACCTACCCTAAAAACAATGAACAAAGAAATTCAAATCACAGACAACGAACTCATTCAATCTTTTCAAGACGGCCATTCTCGTGCCTTTGATACCTTATTAGAGCGTCACCAAAATAGAATTTACTATGCCATCCTTTTCATGGTAAAAGATAGCTACTTAGCCGAAGATTTATTTCAAGAAATTTTAATAAAAATTATAGATAATCTTCAACAAAAAAAGTATTCAGAAGAAGGCAAATTTTTACCTTGGGCATTACGCATCTCTCACAACTTTGTAGTAGACCATTTTAGAAAAGTAAAGCGCACACCTACTATTAAAACAAGTGATGACCAAGACTTATTTGAAATTATCAAGCACACCGACCATCCTGCCGATTATAAAATGACGCGCAGTCAAACGCATAAAAATATTCAAGAATTAGTAGACCTACTTCCAGAAGAACAAAGAGAAATTATTGTATTAAGACATTATGCCAACCTTAGTTTTAAAGAAATTGCACAAATGACCAACTGCAGCATTAACACAGCACTTGGCAGAATGCGTTATGGCTTAATTAACTTAAGAAAGATGATGACCGAGCGCGGCATGAGCCTGTAGGCTTTTTTAAATTTACTTATTCTTACTGGCGCTGCATTGTAGCCAATTCAAATACTCCGTAGCATTGGGCGTATAGCCCACTGGATTGGATAATAATTTTTGATTAGCGCTCATCACTACATATAAGGGTTGAGAAGACTGGTTAAAGTTTTCAGCCTGAAAAGTGGCCCATAAATCGCCAACACTTGTTATCTCTTTTTTATCTCCTGCCTTTGTAGTATAAGTGAAACGTTTATCAACAGGAAGTAATGCCTTATCGTCTACATACAATGAAACGAGAACAAAATTATTTTGTATAAAGCTCATCACGGCAGGATCCGTCCAAACATTTTCTTCCATCTTACGACAATTCACACAGGCCCACCCTGTAAAGTCAATAAGTATTGGTTTGTTTTGTTGCATAGATAACTGCAGGGCTTTTTCATAATCATTCACCACATTAGCTTGCAAGCCATGCGCCTCGTTTTTATCAGAGAATACACTATAATGGGTTGGGGGTGGGAAACCACTTAAGAATTTTAACAAATAAGTATTCTTGGGCGCCATACCTATTATTAAAATAAGACCAAAAGCAAAGGCTAGAACAGCACCCATTTTTCTAGCACTTGAAATTTTCTCCCCCTTTACATCATGTGGTAATAATAATTTTCCCATTAAATAAAGTGCTAGTGCAATACTAATAAGAGCCCAAATTCCTAAGAACACTTCTCTTTTGAGTAGCCCCCAATGTTGCACTAGGTCGGCATTGGATAAAAATTTAAAAGCTAAGGCTAATTCTAAAAAGGCTAATACTTTTTTGACAGTATCTAACCAGCCACCCGATTTTGGTAAACGCTGAAGCCATTGTGGAAAGATGGCAAATAAAGTAAAAGGTAAGGCTAAGGCGAATCCAAAACCAGCCATACCATAGGTTAATGCCCAAGCACCACCCTGTAAAGAGCCTACTAGCAAGGTTCCTAAGATAGGACCCGTGCATGAAAAAGAAACGATAGCTAAGGTAATAGCCATAAAAAATATACCTGCTAAACTACCAAGACCACTTTTGGAATCGGCTTTATTGGCTATGCCACTTGGTAAACTAATTTCAAAAAAACCAAAAAAGGAAATACTGAAAAATATAAATATGATAAAGAAGATAATATTCAACCAAGGATTGGTTGAAATATTATTAAAAATTTCTGGTTGCACATTACCCGCTATATGAAAAGGCAAACTAGCTAACACATAAATTAAAAAGATACTCACCCCGTATAATAATCCGTTTTTGATTCCTTGCTTTTTTGTTTTAGATCTCTTGGTAAAAAATGAAACCGTAACGGGTATCATCGGAAATACACAAGGTGTTATTAAAGCAATTAAACCTCCTAGAAAACCAAGTAATAATAATTCCCAAGGACTAGAACTGCTATTCGTTGTTGCAGTAGCCGAGCCACAGGCATTAGCAGGGGCTTCGGTGGAGCCAGTAGGCAATAATATTTGAAAACCAGCTACCTTTTTTCCATTCGCAAGTGCTACCGACAATGGAATTTCTAAACTAAGAAATGAATCGGCCTTGGCCACATTCAATAACATTATAAGTTGCAAACTATCGGGCTGAAAACCACCAATAATTACAAGCTGCGTTAGCTCAAATGGTTTATTAAAAATAAAGGCCTTGGTAAATAAAATATCTTTTTCTTCTGTTGGCTTAATAGAAAAAACAGCCTTGTTCTGAAATTTGGCTGTTTCAATTTTTGAACTTAATTCAGGTGCATTTAAACCATCCAAATTAGCTCCGTATACATGCCAGCCTTCTTTAATTTCTATATTTGCTTTAATAGTATAGCTACTATCGTTTAATAGTAACGCTTTTGCTGTAACTGACACAGGACTTTGCGCTTGCGTTGTAACAGTTGTTAAACAAGCAATTAAAAATGCAAAGAAGACCAATATTTTATTCAAAATAAAAAATTAAAATTGGATTAATTCAAGGCCACTTCAAAAGAAACCTTTGCAGGAGGCAAACAACGGTCATCATTACAAATACTATATTCGACCATGCCCACTAAATTAGTTTTACTGGCTACTTTTAAATTCACAATTTGAATAAAATCGACTTTATCGCTAAAAAAACTAAGCTCTGTTTTGAAATTTTTATCATACATCTTTTGCAATTTACCTTTCTCCTTTGTTTTACCTGCTAATTGAACTAAAGGGTTTTTACTAAAAGTAAAATTAGTAGGTATGGGACCACCACTTACAAACTGAGAGTAGATATGCCAAGGTGCATCAATAGTAGCTGAGGCCACTACTTCGTATTGTTTATCGGATTTTTTTATGGCGGTAAAAGTCCATTTAACTGGATTAGGTTTTTGCGCATCTATATTCATTGCAAAAACTATACTACAAAACAATACTAATAACTTTTTCATATACAAATATCTAAATTGTTAAAAATACTAGATTGAAAGAACCGTTCTAGTTCTTCAATCCCAGTATTTCAAATACTTTTTTACCGTCTATATTACTTAATGCATGGGAGGTAGCACGCTCAGGATGAGGCATCATACCAAATACATTTCTTTTATCGTTACAAATTCCTGCAATATCCATTGTAGACCCATTAGGATTTGCTGTACCACCTATCTTACCTTTTTCATCGCAGTAGCGAAATAATATTTGATTATTATTTTCTAAATGTGTTAAAGTAGCCTCATCAGCATAATATCTTCCTTCTCCATGCGCAATAGGTATTTGCAAAGCCTCACTTTTATCTGTTTTAATAAATACGTTTTTACAAATAAATTGTTGGTTAGCATTTTGCAATAGAGCGCCGGGCAATAAACCAGCTTCGCATAGAATTTGAAAGCCATTACAAACCCCTAATACTTTACCTCCTTTATGGGCAAATTCAATCACCGATTTCATCATCGGACTAAATTTAGCAATTGCCCCACAACGTAAATAATCTCCATAAGAAAATCCGCCTGGAAGCACAATGCAATCATCGGTAGTGAAATGAGATAGATCGCTATTTTTATGCCATAGCATTTCAACAGGATAACCCAAATCTTTTTCTAATGCATCTTGCATATCTCTATCACAATTCGAACCCGGGAATACTAATACACCAAACTTCATAGCTAATTTTTTAATGCTTAAAACTAAGTAACAAAGGTACCAAAAACCCTCAAAAAGACGCTGTTAAATTTTTCACTTAGCCAAGGTGGTTATACACAATAACCGCTCCCGCTGCCCAAAATAGAAGGTTGGGTATGAGCAGCCTTTTGGGTGTAGCATAGGCGAAACTGATAAAGCTTGCCAAGGGTGCAATGACAATAGCTGATGCGTATAAGGCTTGCACAGAAAAAAGGATAGGTTGAAAAAAAGTAAGGATGAGCAGTAAGAATAGGACACCCCAATATTTTCTTACTTGAATAATAAAGCGAGTCTGCTGTTCATTCCAATAAAAAAAGCCTGCTATTAATTGAATGCCCATTACAATTAAGGCTAAAATAACATTGAAACTAGGTTGCACTAGCGGATTTTTCCAGTCTAACTTGGGTAAAAAATGTCTAAAATCAGCAATATTCCCTGTTAAAAAAACATAAGTAAAAATAAAATAAAAAGGAAGTAGCACGCCCATTATAAGCACCAACCATTCTGCTAATTTAAATGGCCTTATGATAACCAGCGCAAATAAAACCACAGGTATTAATATAGCAATGGGCTCGTACAAGATAATAGAAAGCCCCACAATTAAACCAATATTAAATTCTAAGGTTTTAGGTTGGCCTTGATCGTATAAGCGTAGTAATTTTATGAGTATCCAGATGACTAAAGAATTCGCAATTAAACCAGCACTAATTACATCCCAATAAGGGAACATAGCCGTTAAAATAATATAAGTAAAGGCAGGTATATAACTTATTTGCTGAAACATTTTAAAATTACTCAGCAAAATATTTAATCGAATGGCCTGACTTAATATAATGGTATGAAATAATACTATTAATACTAATGGCGACAATGGTTGAATAAAGTGCAATAAAAAATAAGACAATAAACCATCCGACTCATTGGCAATAATTAAGGGCGGGTGCATCCAAACATGAAAATGCACTGCAACACTTAATAGCAATAAAAAAATTAAGTTAAGATCGGACCTGTCTTTGAATAAAAAAACCACCAGCTACTATTTAATTTGAATTTTAGCGAAACCAATTTTGCTTTTATACTGATAAGGCAAAATGGCTTCATGCTCACCCACTTGCTTTAAGCTTTTTGGCATCCACTCGTAATTTTTTTCATTCAAAATAATAGAATTGCCTTTTACTAATTGACCCTCTTTAGAAAGCGTATTCACTATTAACTGATTTACTCCTTTTTGCTTTTGGTGATACACAAAACTCATACCCGACTCGTTTTGAATGCTACCATATCCAATAAACTGGTCCACATTTTGATCGGTTTGTTTTTTGTCAATTGTTTTTACCCATTGCAAGTTCCCTTTGATATCGAATGACAATAAAGCAATATTATTAGCATTATAAGTAACACTTGGGTAACCAAAAGAAGCATAAGGGTTCATCCATCTATTCCACATAAAAGCGCTAGGACCCCAGCCAAATCTAGCCCAAGGGTAGAAGCCAAAAGGCCTATTCCAGTAATTAAACATAAAGGGATTATAGAAAGGGCCTCCATAAAAATAATCCCATCTTGAAAACATAGTTCTGTTAGAATAAGATTCTGCAGCTTCACTAATGACAACAAAACTACCATCGGCCTGTGTGCTTACTTTATCTAAATAAAACATATCAAAAGCAGTTTTCAAATTTCTTTTGTTGGTTACTAAGCCTCTAACGGCATCGGTGAACCTATTTGAATTAGTAAGTATTTCTTTTTTTGAATTGATATCCCATACATAAGAATATAAACCTTCTATATTTCCTTTTTTAGCAGTTGCATAATAAGAATTCAAAATAACATGCCCCGATTTATTATCAATCTTTACTCTTATATCATCTAATAACAAACTGTTATTTAAAATAGGCGACTCAACCACTTCCGCGCCGCTTGCCGATAAATACAATAAACTAACCGCAGGCGCCATATCCGATTGTGTTACATTTCTTAAGCAAAATAAATTACCATTATTATCTAACGCAAAATCAGATAAACTTGATTTTTTATTCGTTGAATTGATACTAATTTCAGCATCATTAATATTTTCAATATTTTTATTTAAGGTAATGGCTCTTACTTTAATAGAATTAGCATTTGTAGTATTTACACTAAAAATGACCATTTTTTGACGGTCCTCACTTTCTAATAAATTAAAAACTTTCACACCCGTGCCTGGTTTTATTTTATCTGCAGAATCAACAATTCTTGGACTACCCACAAGTAAGCCATCATTATTCAATTCAGCCACCGCAGCATACACTGTTGCCTTTACTTGGAACTGAAAAAATACGTATACATTATTAGCATTCGTTATAAATTCAATACCATTTAAGTTCGTGGTTTTGATAAAGGATAAATCGTTTTGCTTCACTAGTTGCATTCTATCATTATACTGTGCAATAGTGGCAATACCTCCCACATTTTTATAAATCCAATAACGGCTTCCTACTTTTCCTAAAACTTCATACTGCATATCTTCCTTATCAGATTTTTCAATACCCGCCACTTCATAAGATTGTGCAAATAAAAATTGCAAACCTAATAATAAGGACAAGGAAATAGTTAAAAAAGACTTCTTCATAGTTTTGAATTTTATAATACAAATTTAAGGCAATAATTAGATTGCTTAATAGCTAAAAATTAATATTAACGCTAGTTTAGTAAAAAGGTTAAAAAACTTTAAAATTCTAGGCTTCCTGCAAACTAACGCCTACCTCGGAAATGGCTAGACTATATTCCTGCCCCTGTTTGATGGCATAGTTTGGAAGGCTATGACTAATAGGAAAATCGAAACAAATAGGATAAGCATACGCTGAAGTATGCTCTTTGATCATATCATAAGCCGTGGCTCCAAAATCGGAAGCTGGGTCTTTTAAATCTGTAAAACCCCCAATGACCAAACCCGCCAATTTATCAAACAGACCTGCATTTTTACATTGTATCATTAAGCGGTCAATATTATAATGATACTCCCCCACATCTTCTAAAAACAAAATTTTTCTGCTCGTATCAATGGCGTTTTTTGAACCAATTAAATGTGCTAGTATGCATAAATTTCCACCCACCATTTCCGCTTTTGCATTACCTAAAGTATTCATGGAATGCGCGGGAATCTTGTACTTCGTTTTTTCTCCTTCCAGTACTTGTTTTAAAGATTGTATATAAGGCTCCCCTGCCTCTCCTTTCGCAAAGGCAGCAGCCATGGGGCCATGTATACTCATGCAATTTTGTTTTAAAATTGCTGCATGTAAAACAGTTATATCACTAAAGCCAATCACCCATTTGGGCTGCTCATTAAAATGCTTAAAATTCATTGCAGTTATAATTCTACTAGCTCCATAACCACCCCTAGCGCAGAGTATGGCCTTCACAGAGGTGTCATCTAGCATTGATTGCAAGTCGGCTGCTCTTTCAGTATCTGTACCCGAAAAGCTATCCTTTTTAGCCCCCACCGTTGTACCCAATTTTACTGAATAACCCCATTTTTCAAGGGTTTGAATGCAAATTTGCACTTTTTCTAAGGGGATATTACCCGATGGGCATACAATGCCAATAGTATCGCCCTGCCTAAGATGAGACGGTTGAATCATACCACAATATTAAGTACTTTTGCTGCAATGAACACGCCAAAAAGATATTTGATTACAGCAGCCCTTCCTTATGCAAATGGACTGAAGCATATTGGCCACTTGGCAGGCGCCTATTTGCCAGCAGATATTTATGTTCGCTACCTAAAAGTACAGAAAAGAGATGTGGTTTTTGTTTGCGGAAGCGATGAGCACGGAACGGCCATTCCTATTCAAGCCACTAAGGAAGGTACCACGGCACAAGCCATCATTGATAAATACCATCCCATTATTGAGCAAAACTTTAAAGACCTAGGCATTCAGTTTGATATTTACCACCGTACTAGCGACCCCTTACACCACGAAACCGCTAGTGCATTTTTTAAAGACTTAGAAGCCAAGGGCGATTTAGAAACAAAAACTTCTGAACAATATTTTGATGAAGCTACTTCTACTTTTTTAGCAGACCGATATATAAAAGGTACCTGTCCTAATTGTAGTCATCCTGAGGCCTATGGTGACCAATGTGAAAAATGTGGCAAGAGCTTAAGTCCTGAAGAATTAATAAATCCAGTAAGTACTTTAAGTGGACATGCACCTATCAAAAAAGAAACTACGCATTGGTATTTACCTTTAAATAAACACGAAGATTTTTTACGTAAGTGGATTTTAAACGACCATGCAAAAGACTGGAGAGCCGCTGTGCTAGGTCAATGTAAGAGTTGGATTGATGGTGGCTTGCAGCCAAGAGCAGTTACCCGAGATTTAGATTGGGGGGTGAAAGTACCATTAGCTTCTGGGGCTGGAAAAGTTTTATATGTTTGGTTTGACGCACCAATTGGATATATAAGTGCTACTAAACAATGGGCATTAAATACAGGAAAAGATTGGACCCCTTATTGGAATGATAAAGAAACAAAGCTGGTTCATTTTATTGGCAAAGACAATATCGTTTTCCATTGTATTATTTTTCCAATCATGTTAAAATTGCATGGAAATATTTTACCAGAGAATGTAGCTGCCAATGAATTTATGAATTTAGAAGGTGATAAGATGAGTACTTCTAAAGGTTGGAGTATTGAAATGGATGATTTTATAAATAAGTGGATTAAAAAAGACAATGGAGGTAATGGCCTTGCCGATAGTCTTCGTTTTTACTTAACCGCTATTGCACCAGAATCAAAGGATAGTGAGTTTACTTGGAAAGGCTTTCAAGATTCTGTAAACGGAGAGCTGGTAAGCATATTTGCCAATTTTGTAAATAGAACCTGGGTGCTGATGCATAAACTATGCAAAGGAAAAGTACCTTCTATTCATATTGAATTTTTGGATGATGAAGACCAGGCTATATTAATTAGCGTTAAAGAAAGTAAGGAAAAAATTACTGAATTATTAGAGCAATATAAATTTAGAGAAGCACAGTTTGAAGTCATTAATTTAGCGCGCTTAGGAAATCAATACATGCAAAAGAAGGAGCCATGGATACTAGCCAAAAATATAGAGACCGACCCTACTGCGCAAGCCAAGATTGACAACACCATGCATGCTTGCTTACAATTATGCGCCAACCTTGCTATTTTAATCAATCCATTTTTACCATTTACGGCTAAAAAAATGTGCTACATGATGAAAGTGGTAGACAGAATGCTAGAATGGGAAAATGCAGGTGGTTTTAATTTATTAAAAGTGGGTTATAGCTTACGCCCTCCTGAATTATTATTTAGAAAAATAGAAGACGAAGAAATAGAAGCAGAATTAGCTCAATTAAAAAGCAATCTCAACGCAAAAAAAACAACTATGGATACTATTACGCCAGCAGCAGGCCCATCAGATGCAAAAGACAAGGGCTTGAAGCCTGAAATTGTTTTCGATGATTTTGGTAAAATAGATTTACGCGTAGGTACCATCATTGATGCAAAGAAAGTGGAAAAGGCAGATAAGCTTTTACAATTAGAAGTAGACCTTGGTACTGAAAAAAGAACCATACTATCTGGTATTGCCATGCATTTTGACCCAGCAGCTATTGTGGGTAGGCAAGTAGTGGTGGTAGCTAATTTAGCCCCTCGTACAATGCGCGGTGTTGAAAGCAAGGGTATGATATTAATGGCAGAAGATGCGAATGGTAAATTATACTTTGTACAACCTTCTGAGGCCATTGCTCCTGGTAGTAGCATATCGTAATTAAAAAAGATAAGTTAATTTCATAAAAAAAGTCCTGCAAATAAAAGCGGGACTTTTTTTGTAAATCATTATAGGTTAAAATAAAATAAGAAAATATACCTATCCCTAGCTCACAGCTCGCTTCGCTCGAAAGTTCGCTGCGAAATAGTATATTTTCCAATTTATTTTAAACAAGACTATAAGTATAAAAAAAGCCCCTCGAAATTCGAGGGGCTTTTTTTAAAATCATTAGAAATTAAATTAAATACATTCTTTCAATTCCTTCTCTGTATAAGCGAAGCCATGATGTTTTAATACATCATCTGGTACACCCGCCCATAAATTAGGCACGTTACCCATATAGCCTAAGTCTTTCACACCAATTTCTGCAGTGTAAAAACCAGTAGTAACTAAGTCTCTAATTTTATTGAAGAAGCTCACACCTTGTGCAAGAGCTGGTGCTGCTTTTTTAGGATAAGCAATTTCATCTACGATGCCTATCTGCTCTTTACTAGAACATTCTGTAAAGGCTTTTGAATGTTTTTTATAACTATGCAGGTCTAACCATTTCAAACCACCACGCATTGGTACTTGATGATCGGGCATATCTTTTACAATAAACTCGATAAACTCAGGCACTTTAGCATCGGTAGCAGAACCGCTTACTTTATCTTTTGGAATAATAATATCAGATAGTAAGGTAATAGTAGCCATTTCATGTTCAGTGAAAAAATTAGGCTCTGCTTTTACTTTCACTAAATAATCTTTTTCTTCCTGCATACGGTCTTCCATATCTACTTCAGCTACTGTAGTGGCTGAATTTTTACAAGCTTCTACTAGCACAGCTGTTGAAACTGTACCTAATATCATCGCTTTGATGGATTTTCTTCTGTCCATAATATTTTAAATTAAAATTTTATAAATTGTGGTTTTAGTATTAGTTCAAATTCAAAACTATATATTTTGTTTTTGTAATTGATCCAATACATATTCTGAAGTGCGCATAGATAATGCTAAAATGGTCCATGTAATATTTTTATCTGCTTGAGAAGTAAATACCGATCCATCCACACAGAATAAATTCTTACAATCAAATGATTGACCAAATGCATTTAATGGAGCCGCTTTTTTATCGGCACCCATACGCACTGTTCCTGCTTCATGAATAATATTACCTGGATTAGACAAACCGTATTTATTAGTTTCATTATCTTGATCGCCCCAAGTAATAACTGCACCCATTTCATGCATGATCTCCTTGAAAGTTTCTTTCATGTGTTTTGCTTGCATCACTTCGTATTCAGAATTCTTACAATCAAATTTCAACACAGGAATACCATATTTATCTACTACATCAGGGTCGATGCTACATTTATTATCAAAGCGAGGTACTGCTTCACCACGTCCACCCATACCTACATTGGCACCATAAAAGAAACGAACATCTTCTTTTAATGATTCGCCATAACCACCTGCTTCCTTGGTTCTACCATTTACTTCGAATTTGCCATTCATTCCTTGCATACCCATTCCAAAACCATAACCAGGTTGGCTCATACCTCCCCAATATTCAATATGGTAACCACGAGGGAAGTTTAATTTTTTATTATCCAACCACCATGGAGTATACACGTGCATACCACCCACTCCATCTTCATTGTAACGCTTACGTCCAAATAAAGCTGGTACTACACCACCCATACCAGCGCCCGTAGAATCATGTAAATAATGTCCTATCACACCTGAACTGTTTCCTAAACCATTAGGATGTTTTGTTGATTTTGAATTCAATAACAAACGAGCTGTTTCACAAGTACTTGCTCCAAGGATAACCACTTTTGCATTAATTTGATATTCTTGATTGTCAAATTTATTGACATAAGAAACACCTGTTGCTTTTCCTTCTTTGTCTGTCATGACTTCACGCGCCATGGCTCCTGTGATTAAATCCACATTGCCAGTTAATATAGCTGGTCGAACTAAAACAGAAGAAGAAGAAAAATCGCCGTATACTTTACAAGAACGATTACATTGACCGCAATAAAAACAAGCGCCACGTTCGTCATTAATTTTTTTAGTTAAAATAGATAAACGAGAAGGGATCACAGGAATATTAATTCCAGTGGCCGCTTTTTTAAACATTAATTCATGTAAACGAGGTTTTGGAGGAGGTAAGAAAATTCCATCAGGATCATTCTCGCGACCTTCATTCGTTCCGTATACACCAATTAATTTATCAATCTTATCATAGTAAGGTTTGATGTCTTCGTAGCCTATTGGCCAATCGTCACCTAAACCATCAATACTTTTTCTTTTGAAATCGCGTGGTCCAAAACGAAGTGAGATACGACCCCAATGGTTCGTACGACCTCCTACCATTCTTGCTCTCCACCACTCAAACTTATCGCTACCTGGAGTTTGTGTATAAGGTTCTCCATCAATTTCCCAACCCCAGAAAGAGGCATCGAAATCACCGAAGGGTCTCATTTTTGTACTGGCTCCACGGCGTGGTGAATCCCAAGGATTTTTTAACTGTGATGAGTTTTTGGCAGGATCAAATTCTGGACCTGCTTCTAATAAACAAACTTTTAATCCCGCTTTGGATAATACATAGGCAGCCATTCCACCACCGGCACCTGAACCCACAATAACTGCATCGTATTTTTTAGGAGATACTTTTACTTCAAAATTAGACATAAGGCAATCGTTTTGCTATTGTAATTAAAGAATGAATTTAAAGAAAAAATTGAATGAAATGTAAAAAAGACCCCCTCATTTTATGAACGGGATTTTAAAATAAAAAAGGGCCCCGTTTTGTGGGGCCCTTTTGAAAAAAATCATAAGAAAGGAACTACAAAAAACAAAAGGCCCCGTTTATGGGGGCCTTTTGAAAAATCATCAGAGGATGTTTTTGTGAATTTTATATTTTATAAAAATTCAAGAAAAATCAACTACAGCCCATAGAAGTACCGCAGTTTAAACATTTATAACAAGTACCACTTCTTATTGTAATATGTCCGCAAGTGCTACAAGCAGGCGCATCGCTTTGCATACTTTTTGCTGCAGCAGTAACATTGTCCATTGAACCATTCGCTTCTACGGCTACAGCTGCTTTAGCTACTGGAGCTGCCACTGGTGCTGTTACGCGAATGCTGCTAAGTTCAGGCTTGCCTACTAGTGTAATATCTCCTTCCTCGCCTAAGTTTTCTACGGTAGGCTTATCTAATACATGAACTAAATCGGTTCTACCTAAATATTCATAAGCTAAAGAGCGGAATATAAAGTCAACAATAGAAGTAGTGGTTTTGATATTTGGATGATCGACCATTCCAGAAGGCTCGAACTTAGTAAATACAAATTTCTCCACGAACTCTTCTAAAGGCACACCATATTGTAAACCAACAGAGATAGAAATAGCAAAGCAGTTCATTAAACTACGCAGTGTAGAACCTTCTTTGGCTAAGTCAATAAATATTTCTCCTAAAGTGTTATCGTTGTATTCACCTGTTCTTAAGAATAATACTTGTCCGCCAATTCTAGCTTTCTGTGTAAAGCCACGACGCTTTGCAGGTAAAGATTTACGCTCTACAATACGAGACAATTGACGTTTGAATTTAGTGTCGGTAGAAGCAGCCATTCTTTTTTGAACTTCTTCTAATAACTCATCTACATTCAATTTACTTAAGTCCACTAATTGAGAACCGCCATCCACAGTTAATTCTTCGTCAGCAGTAGCATCCGTTTTTTTCTTCTTATCAGACTTAGTACTTAATGGTTGGCTTAATTTAGAACCATCACGGTAAATAGCATTCGCTTTTAAACCTAATGACCAACTCATTAAATAAGAATCTGCAATTTCTTCAACAGTAGCCTCGTGTGGAAGGTTAATTGTTTTAGAAATCGCACCAGATAAGAATGGTTGACAAGCTGCCATCATTCTAATATGTCCATGTGCATGAATATATCTAACTCCTTTTTTACCATTTTTATTCGCACAATCAAATATTGACAAATGCTCATCTTTCAATGCTGGTGCACCTTCTACTGTCATGGTACCGCATACATAATCATTTGCTTCGTCAATTTGATCTTCTGTAAATCCTAAAGCTTCTAATAAACTAAAACTCCAGTCAGCAAATACTTCTTCTTTAAAACCTAATCTTGTTAAACAAGCATCGCCTAAAGTAAAGCGGTTGAAAATAAATCCGATTTCAAATGCAGATTTAGCAGCACCATTTAATTTTGCAATTTCTTCTGCTGTAAATCCTTTGGCTAATAAAGACTCATTATTAATATGTGGCGCTCCAGCGAAATTGGCATGTCCTACAGCGAAGTTTACAATGGCATCATTTTCTGCTTGAGAATAACCCAAGTTCTTTAATGACTGAGGTACCGATTGGTTGATAATTTTAAAGTATCCACCACCAGATAATTTTTTAAATTTCACTAATGCAAAATCTGGCTCAACACCTGTGGTATCGCAATCCATTACAAGACCAATGGTTCCTGTTGGAGCGATAACAGTAGTTTGTGCGTTTCTATAACCATATTTTTCTCCTAATTGAACTGCATCATCCCAAGCCTTTGTGGCAGCTTTTAATAAATAATCAGGCGTATATTGAGCTTTAATTCCTTGTGGTTTAATTTCAATACCTACATAAGCATCTTCTGCATCATAAGCAGCAGCACGATGATTACGCATTACACGTAACATGTTTTCTTTATTTTCTTCATATCTATCGAAGGCACCTAAGAAAGAAGCCATCTCTGCAGATGTTTTATAAGCCACACCCGTCATGATGGCTGTGATGGCACCTGCAATACCACGCGCTTCTTCGCTATCATAAGCAATACCACTTACCATTAACATAGAACCTAAGTTAGCAAAACCTAAACCTGTTGTTCTGTAGTCGTAAGATAATTGTGCTACTTCTTTAGAAGGGAACTGCGCCATTAAAATAGATACTTCTAATACAGTCTGCCATAATCTTGTAGTGTATTCAAAACCAGTTACATCAAAACTATTGTCTGACTCATTGAAGAATTTACGCAAGTTAATAGAAGCCAAGTTACATGCAGTGTTGTCCAAGAACATATATTCTGAACAAGGGTTAGAGGCATTGATACGGCCGCCTTTAGGACAAGTATGCCACTCATTAATAGTAGTGTCATATTGTGTTCCTGGATCGGCACAACGCCAAGCAGCGTTTGCAATTTGATCCCATACTTCACGCGCAGGAATAGATTGCATTACACGACCATCTGTTCTTGCCTTTAATTCCCAGTTGCCATTTTCAGACAATGCTTTAAAGAAGCTATTGGGAATACGTACAGAGTTATTTGAGTTTTGGCCAGACACTGTTGCGTAGGCTTCTCCTTCATAACTATTGTCATAGCCAGCCGCAATTAATGCAGCTACTTTATCTTCTTCTTTTACTTTCCAGTTAATAAATTCCATTATTTCTGGATGATCTAAATCCAAACATACCATTTTAGCAGCACGACGTGTTGTACCGCCACTCTTGATAGCACCTGCTGCGCGGTCACCAATTTTTAAGAAACTCATTAAACCACTTGATGAACCACCACCAGATAATTTTTCATTCGCTCCACGAATTTGAGAGAAGTTAGTTCCTACTCCAGAACCATATTTAAAAATTCTTGCTTCTCTTGTCCATAAATCCATGATACCCCCTTCGTTCACTAAATCATCACTTACACTTAATATAAAACAGGCATGTGGTTGAGGACGCTCGTAGGCACTTGTTGATCTTTTTAATTTTTTATCTGTAGGATCTACATAGTAGTGACCTTGTGCGCCACCAGTGATACCATAGCTCTCATGCAATCCTGTATTAAACCATTGTGGCGAGTTAGGCACACAGGCTTGATTTAATATACTATATACTAATTCTTCATAGAATACTTGCGCATCTTTCTCTGTTGCGAAATAACCATAACGCTCTCCCCAAACTCTCCAACAATTCGCCATACGATGTGCGACTTGTTTCACAGTTGTTTCACGACCAAGTGAACCATCTGGTTGTGGCACACCTGCTTTTCTAAAATATTTTTGTGCAAGAATATCTGTAGCAATTTGACTCCACTGTTTCGGTACCTCCACATTGTTCATTTCAAATACTTTTTCTCCGTTTGGATTTTTGATAACGCTATCTCTATAGTCGTATTCAAATTGATCGAATGGAGAAACATTCTCTTTAGTAAATCGGCGAGAAAACTCTAAGCCTTTTTTTGTTTTTGTAGTAGCCATGGTCTTTGTTCTATTTTTGGATGTTAGTGGGTTATCCCAGTAGGTTTTTCAAAAACCTTGTTGGGTATACGAAAATATATTGCTATGATGATATTAGAGCTATGGAAATATCAACAGCTGTGGAAAAGATATGTGGATTAAATTAAACAGCTTATCCGGCTTGATTTCCATGAATTATCCCCAAGGGGTGTTAGTTTCTTAGAAAAAAAACCTGCCCATTTTAGGTTTTTTTAGTAATAAATAGAGATTGATTGCAATACATATAATTAAATTGGATAATTTTGAGGATTCCAACAAAAAAGCTGCACCTTACGGGGGTCTAAGAAATGAAGCATACTCTATACAATATTATACAGGAAGGCAAGGCTAATGCAAAAAAGGCCCTGGCTATATTAATAGACCCAGACAAGATCAATAACGATAGTTTAACCCAAACCATTGAGTTGGCTGTAAAGTCTAAAGTGGACTATTTTTTTGTAGGCGGAAGCTTAGTGGTAACCGATACCCTTGATACAACAGTGGCTGCCATTAAAAAACAATCTAGCATTCCAGTTATTCTTTTTCCTGGTTCTCCAGATCAAATTACTGCTAAGGCAGATGCGCTTTTATACTTGTCATTAATTTCTGGACGTAATGCGGAACTACTTATTGGACACCATGTAATAAGCGCTCCTTTCATTAGACAAAGTGGTTTAGAAATTATGTCAGTAGGTTATATGCTAATTGATGGAGGTTCTCCTACGACGGTTTCTTATATATCTAATACTAATCCTATCCCTTCTAATAAAAACGATATTGCTATTTGTACTGCCATGGCAGGAGAAATGCTAGGCCTTCAATTAATATACATGGATGCAGGCAGTGGTGCGCAAAGAGCTATTCCCACTTCGATGATACAAGAAGTGGCAAAACATATACATGCGCCTTTAATTATTGGTGGTGGTATTACTACGCCAGAAAAGGCCATAGAAAATTGTAAAGCAGGTGCCGATATCATTGTCATTGGAAATGCAGTAGAAAAAGACCCTAGCTTAATCAAAGCGATGGCTGATGCGATTCATAGCCTGAACTAAGTAGTCTCCCTTTATTTACTATTAGAAACTCATCATTTCTTTGAACTTCACCGTTTGTCTTCGGCTAATTTCAATCTTCTCTCCGCCTTTTAACTCTACTAACAAGCCTCCATTAAAATAAGGTTCTATTTTTTCAATCCATTGTAGGTTTATAATATGCTTACGGTTGGCTCTAAAAAATATATGATCGTCTAATCTGTCTTCTAGCGCATTCAATGACTTTAATATAAGTGGCTTATTGGTAGAAAAATATACTTTAGCGTAATTGCCTACACTTTCAAATAATCTAATTTCTTCTAATTTAACAAACCAACATTTCTCTCCATCTTTTACAAAAACCTGATCGCTCTGCGATAAAGGCCCACGCGTATTTCCTGATAAACTCGCACGTTCTAATTCAATTTCGGTTTGTAATTTTTGAATAGCATCTGCTAAACGCTTAGGGTCGATTGGCTTTAATAAATAATCTAGTGCATTCACCTCAAAGGCTTTTAAAGCAAACTCATCATAGGCAGTGGTGAATATGACCTTAGGTGATTTCTCTAATTCCGACAATAAATCAAAACCGGTTTTACCTGGCATTTGAATATCTAAAAAAATTAAGTCAGGATGCGCTAAATCTATTTTCTCTACCCCTTCCTCTACATTACTCGCCTCGTCAATAATTTGAATTTCTGGATGTTGTTCCAATAATTTTTTTAGCTCATTTCTGGCTAATCTTTCATCGTCAACAATAATGGCTTTTATGGGCATAAGTTAAATAATTTAATGAGAAATAGGAATCACTAATTTAGCTGTTACTTGATTCGGCGCGCATTGAAATATTTCAAAAATGGCTTGGCCACGGTATAAAATATTTAATCTCTCTCTGGTGCTTTGCAAACCAAAACCATCCTTCTCGGTTTGTTGAAGTAGGCCAGTATTTTGTACAACCAAAATCAATTTATCGTTCTCTACATTAGAAATAATTTTTATAGTGCAATCGCCAGGTTGCTTGCCTAGCCCATGTTTGATGGCATTTTCCACTAAGGTTTGTAACATCATGGGTGGAATTTGATGGGATAAAGTTTTTGGCTCTACTTCATATACCACTTTTAATCTATCCGCAAAACGAATGTATTCCAAGGCTAAATAATCTTTCACAATATCAAGTTCTTTTTCCAAACTGGTAATCTCCACTTTATCTACTTGAATACTACTTCTTAAAATATTACTAAGCTCTGTGATGGCCTGTCTTGCTCTTTGTGGGTCTTCATCTACTAAGGCTCTAATACTATTTAAAGCATTAAATATAAAATGAGGATTAATTTGAGATTTAATAGTTTTTAATTCCAATTCTTTAATCATGGTCTCTAGTCTCACTTTCTTAATTTCTTCTGTATTAGTAAACTCAATGTAATGCCATAATATATAGACCGACATCCATACTAGAAAAATGGGCGTATCAAAAATGATACTAAATAAAAATCTTCTTGATAAAGGAATATTTCTTCCTGGTTCGTATAATTTTAAAATATCCGCTAAATAACTTGTCGAGAAACTATTAATGATAGAAAAAATAAATAACAATAAAAATAATTTCCACCATTGATCAGAGGGCATGGGCGGACGCAAAGAAAAACGGTGCATGGTCTCCCTTAACAAATGGGTTAACAAAATGCCTATGGATAAGTTAATGGCTAATCTTGGATAAAAAATGGGGTTCAATTCTTTGTCTAAAATAGAGGCAAAAAAGAGAATAGTTAGGCCATAGCTAAACCAGCCTGCAATTTGACAAATCCAATATAGTGAAGAGTGTTTTTTCATCTAGCTCAAATTTAGCCCTTTAAACTAGGTTTCAAGCCTATTATATTGACTAATGGTCCATTTCTAGGCTATACGGCAAGCCCAAATTCCTTCTAAACTTTTGCTATATATTTATGTTATTAATATACTTTTACATTCTAAATTGAAATGATGCATATTGAGGCTGGACCATTATTGAAAACTATTGACTCCCCTGAAGATCTTAAAGATATTTCCAGGGAAAAATTGCATCAGGTTTGTGATGAATTACGCCAGTATATTATTGATGTGGTGAGCGTTCACGGAGGGCATTTTGCCGCCAGCCTTGGGGTGGTTGAATTAAGCGTAGCCCTGCATTATGTATACAATACACCCTATGATCAATTGGTATGGGATGTAGGCCACCAGGCTTATGGACATAAAATTTTAACGGGTCGTCGTGATGAGTTTATTAGCAATAGAAAATACAATGGCTTAAGTGGATTCCCTAAAAGAAGCGAGAGCGAGTATGACACATTTGGCGTAGGCCACTCTTCAACTTCAATTTCTGCAGCCTTAGGGATGTCCATGGCCGCTAAGTATAAAAAAGAGAATAGAAAATCGGTAGCCATTATTGGAGACGGTTCTATGACAGCTGGTATGGCCTTCGAAGCTATGAACCATGCGGGTGTAGCAGATAGTGATGTACTTATTATTTTGAACGATAACTGTATGAGCATCGACCCCAATGTGGGCGCCTTAAAAGAATACTTAACAGATATAAGCACTTCTCCTACTTATAATAAATTTAGAGATGAGCTTTGGCAGTTAATGGGTAAACTACCTATTGGTAAAACATTTACGCGTGAAATGGCTTCTAAAGTAGAAGCAGGTTTAAAAGGAGTGGTTTCAAAAAGCAGTAATTTATTTGAAGCATTACAATTAAGATATTTTGGCCCAATTGATGGGCATAATATTTCTAACCTTGTTGATACCTTAAAAGATTTAAGAGAAATACCGGGTCCGAAAATTTTACATATTCTAACCGTGAAAGGTAAGGGCTATGCACTTGCTGAAAAAGATCAAACGAAGTGGCATGCACCAGGTTTGTTTGATAAATTAACGGGTGAGATAATTAAGAAAAAAATTGAAACGCCTCAACCTCCTAAGTACCAGGATGTATTTGGACATACTATTGTGGAGCTCGCTAAAACGAATCCGCTAATTATGGGTATTACACCTGCCATGCCAAGTGGTTCTTCTTTAAAATTTATGATGGAAGCCATGCCAGACAGGGCTTTCGACGTAGGCATCTGTGAACAACATGCAGTTACTTTAAGTGCAGGACTAGCCACACAGGGCATAAAAGCATTTTGCAATATTTATTCTACTTTTATGCAAAGAGCCTATGATCAAGTCATTCACGATGTAGCCTTGCAAAATTTACCTGTTGTATTTTGTTTAGATAGAGCAGGACTGGTAGGAGAAGACGGCCCTACGCATCATGGCTGTTATGATATTGCTTTTTTTAGATGTATTCCTAATATGATTATTGCAGCGCCAATGAATGAAATTGAATTGCGTAATTTAATGTACACATCTCAACTTCCTACTATGCAGTCTCCATTTGTAATTCGTTATCCAAGAGGAGAAGGCGTTATTGTAGATTGGCAAAAACCATTCGAAGCAATCACCATTGGTAAAGGCAGAAAATTAAAAGATGGAAAAGAGATTGCCATTTTATCTTTAGGACATCCTGGAAATTTTGCGCAAACAGCCATTAGAAATTTAAGAGATGAAGGCATTGATCCCGCGCATTACGATATTCGTTTTGTAAAACCTTTGGACGAAGCTTTATTACATGAAGTATTCCAAAACTATGATAAAATTATCACAGTAGAAGATGCCACAGTGGTAGGCGGAATGGGTTCGGCTATTTTAGAATTCATGAACGAACATAATTACCATAGCAAAATTACCATGCTAGGTATTCCTGATACTATTGTAGAACACGGAAGCTTAAAAGAATTGTATCACGAATGCCATTACGATGCATTGGCTATTGCTGATGCCGTGAAAGCCTTACTAGGTAAGCAGATTATGTCTGAGGTGTAAAGTTTAATCCTTTTTAGTTTAAACTAGGATCAAAGTCACCTAAGTGCTCCTCTTTTCTTTCCTCTTCTGAAATAGGATCTTCTTTGAAAGATTCTAAATTAGGGGTTTCGTAGGAATCAAAATTATCTACATGGCCGGGCTCTAAATCGTCTTCTCTGTTTTCATTCCATTCAATGATGAAATTATTACGTCCTTCACCCACCATCAGCTTCATATATTTTTGTTGAGATAATTCAAGTATAGATAAGAATAAAAATAAAGCGTGCACTCTGTCTTGGCAAATATCAAATACTTTTTCAAAGGCCACTGTCTTGCCTTCTCTTACAATGTCTAATAAATAAGCCCTGCTACCTTCCATGGTATAATTATATCTAACCACCGTATGCACAGGTCTGTTTTGACGCTCTTGTAAACGGGTCATTACTTTTTCAAAGGACTTCATTAATTTAAATAAAGTCACTGTTTGTAATTCGGTTCCTTCCGCTGCTTCTTCTCCTACAAGTGACATTTCTTTTTGAATATTACCACGCTTCATCATCAGCATTCTAAGCGCTTCTAAGTCGGCCATTTGCACCGCCGCTTCCTTATACTTTTTGTATTCTAAAATTTTATCAATTAATTCTTGTCTTGGATCAATTTCGTTGCCTAATGCATCCAACTCTTTTCTAGGCAATAATAATTTTGCCTTAATGCGCATTAAAGTAGAAACGAATAAAATAAATTCACTACTGAGTTCAATATTTACCTTTTCTTGCTCTTGAATAAACTGCAAAAAATCGTTGATAATTTTAGTAATCTGGATATTATAAATATCCATTTCATCTCTTTCAATAAAGAAAAGTAAGAGGTCAAAAGGCCCTTCAAATTGGTCTACCTTAATCGAGTAATTAGTTGGCTGGTTCATTGTTACAAAGAAAAGGAATTGGCATTAATTTATGGTCAATTGAGCAAGTATTTATCCACTTTTATGGCAAAATGAAGCATCTTTACCCAAAAATTTGTGCATGGACAAAAAGCTCATTAATGTGGCTATTTTTTGTATCCTTTCCATTATTTGGGGCAGTTCCTTTGTCCTGATGAAAGAAGGACTCACGGCACTTTCTGCCTATCAAGTAGCTTCTTTAAGAATGCTGTTTTCCGGACTCGTTTTACTTCCCTTTGCCATTAACGCCTTTAAAAAAATTCCCAAAGAAAAAATGGGTATTGTCTTTTTGTCTGGTTTTTTAGGAAACTTTATTCCAGCTTATCTTTTTTGTATTGCAGAAACCAATATTGATAGCTCCTTAGCAGGCATTTTAAATTCACTAACGCCCTTGTTTACCATACTGGTGGGTTTGTCTTTTTTTAAAACAACTATTAATAGGCAAAAAATGATAGGCGTTGTTATTGGCTTTATTGGCCTTTGTTTGCTTTTTGCAGCGGGTAAAAATATCAGTTTTCAAAACCTAGGCTTTGCCTCTTTAGTGCTAGTAGCTACTTTTTTTTATGGCTTGAATGTAAATGTGGTAGGTAAGTTTTTAAAAAATATTCGCGCTATTGATATTGTATCTGTGGCCTTTGCTTTTTTAATTATTCCAAGTACAATTATTCTTTATTTGACTGGTTATTTTAGTATGTCATTTACTAACCCCCATTTTCAACATGCCACCATGGCAAGTATTGTTTTAGGAGTAGTAGGTACTTCTATTGCCTCTATTTTATTTTATATGCTTATTAAAAGGTCTACTATTATTTTTGCTTCCATGGTTACTTATGGCATTCCCATTATAGCAGTGGCCTGGGGTATATATTTTGGCGAATCTATTTCTATATTGCAAGTGGGTAGCCTACTGATTATATTAGCTGGAGTGTATATCGTAAATAAGCCCCAACAGGCTTAGTGTTAGGGCTTATTAAATTATAAAACTTAAGATTTTTTTAAGCTTAAGATGAATACAATTGACGGTCTTTTAAACAGTCATAATTTCTTTTTCCTTTGATTCTAAATGTTTTTCTACAAGCGCAATATGCTTATCGGTAATAACTTGAATCTCATCTTCAGCACCTTTGCAAATATCTTCACTCAAACCCTCTTTTTGTAATTTTTTTACTTGTTCAATATGATCGCGTCTAATATTACGAATAGAAACCTTGCTTACTTCTCCTTCAGCACTTGCTTTTTTAAATAATTCTTTTCTTCTTTCTTCTGTTAAGGGAGGTGTAAATAATCGAATTTGAATGCCATCATTTTGTGGAGTAATTCCAATATTGGCAGCCATGATGGCCCTTTCAATTAAGGGTAGCATATTTTTTTCCCAAGGTTGAATACTAAGGGTTCTACTATCCAATATCTGCACATTACCTACTTGACTAATGGGCGTGGGTGTACCATAATAATCGACATTGATACCCTCTAAAATGGAAGGAGATGCCTTGCCCGCTCTAATTTTAGAAATCTCTATTTCTAAATGATTAATGGCCTTTTTCATCCCTGCTTCGGCACTAACTGTTACTTTCTTTAATTCTTCTGACATACTTATTCATTGTGATTACAAAGCTAATAAATCCTAGCTATTGTTGATAAGTCTTTTTTTGGGCTTTTTCTCAAATTTTCGGTGCAAATTAGCCTATGAATTCTATCTTTGCCCTTAACTGAATAGCTATGAATAAATCTACTGCAGAATTAACAAAGATTGCCTCTCAAATTAGAAGAGATATTGTAAGAATGGTACATGCGCAACAAAGCGGACACCCAGGTGGTTCATTAGGTTGTGCCGATTTCTTAACAGCGCTTTATTTTAAAATAATGAAAATTGATACTAATTTTTCTATGGATGGTATTAATGAGGATATTTTCTTTTTATCGAATGGTCATATATCTCCCGTTTTTTATTCAGTACTTGCAAGGTCGGGTTATTTTGATGTAAAAGAATTAGCCAGTTTTAGAAAAATAAATTCAAGGTTACAAGGCCACCCAACCACACATGAAAATTTACCAGGTATTAGAATTGCTAGTGGTTCATTGGGTCAAGGTTTAAGCGTAGCCATTGGTGCTGCCTTGACTAAGAAATACAATAAAGACAACCGTACTATTTATAGCCTACATGGTGATGGTGAATTACAAGAAGGACAAATTTGGGAAGCAGTGATGTTTGCTGCACATAATAAAGTAGACAATTTAATTGCTACAGTGGATGTGAATGGTCAACAAATTGATGGCCCTTTAAGCAAAGTATTAAACTTAGATAGTTTAGAAGATAAATTCAAAGCCTTTCATTGGACCGTTTTACATATGGACGGACATGATATGGAAAATATAGTTGCTACTCTGGATAAAGCTAAATCCCTAACAGGACAAGGCAAGCCTATTTGTATTTTAATGAAAACTGAAATGGGTAAGGGTGTTGACTTTATGGAAGGTAGCCACGAATGGCATGGCATTGCTCCTAACGATGAGCAACTTACTAAAGCATTAGGACAACTAGAAGAAACCCTAGGCGATTATTAATTTATTCTAAGATTTTATAAAATATAAATCTTAGAATAAATCTCTCTTTTTGATTTTCTCTACTATAGAAATTTTATAGAATATAAATTTCTATAATTAATCTCTTTTTGATTTTTTTTACTTTTTCCCATCATAATAAATTATAAATAATTTATTATGTCATTACACTAACTTATTTTTTCAAACAGACGTGCTGAGGCTTTGCGCGCTGGAATCCAGCCTGCTGCAATCGCAATCATCATTACTAATAGTATAATGGCTATGTAATCTTCTGCCATGGGTTTGACAGGATAATAATCTATCACAAAAGAATTCCCTCCCAGTTTTATAAGATGAAATTTATTTTGGACGAAGCAAAATAAACTAGCCAAGCCCCCGCCTATAAAGGCGCCCATAAAGGCCATGATACCCGATAGCATTAAAAATATTTTTTGAATATCCCAAGGCCTAGCGCCCATGGCATGAAGCACATGAATATCTTTTTGTTTTTCTAAAACCAGCATAGTTAAGGCCCCCACTAAATTAAAAGAAGCCACTATCATTATTAAGGCAAGAATAGCAAAGATGATCCACTTTTCCATTTGCATAATTTTATAGAGATCGGCATTTTGTTGATACTTATCTTTTACTTGAAACCCGGGGCCTAATTGTTTTTTAACTGCGTTCATTACATCTGTTAACTTATTCGGCATCACGGAAATTTCAATAGCAGAATATTGATTCGAATCTACATCAAATAAATACTGTGCAAAAGGATAATTAGTAAAAACATACTGGTCGTCAAATTCTTGTTGCACTGAGAATGCACCGCCTTGCACTGCAGTGAGATTATTTAATTGATTAATATTGGTAAAACCCTTACCAGACCTATTGACAGCAAATAATTGCAGCGTGTCTCCAATAAAAGAACGGAACAATCCCAGCTTCTGTTCCACACCAATGCCTAATAATAAAATGGGATTTTCCTTATTGCCCATAATGTACTGGCCTCGTTTCATATACTTAGCTACATTATTTATTTTACTATAATTTTTATCTACCCCTTTCACTAACACCACCGATTGTAAATCGCCTTTCACTAGTAAGGCTCTACTTTCTACAACCTTACTTACCGCCTTCACCCCATCTATATTTTTTATTTTTTCAAAAGGGGCATCTTGCATGCTAAAAAATTTACCCTGCACTGGTGTCACACGTACATCGGCATAAAAGTCGGCATACAAACCTTTGACTACTTCTGTAAATCCATTGGAAACACTTAGTACAATAATAAGAGCAGCAGTTCCTACTGCAATGGCCACGACACTTACCCAGGCAATCATTTGAATTGCTTGAAAATTATATTTTCCTCTAAAATAACGCCATGCAAATAAAAAATGCACTTATAAATTTTTTAGGATTTCGTCCATCTTAAAAACATAATCCAATGTATCGTCTAAGTAGAAATGCAATACAGGAATACGTCTTAATTGATGCTTCATGGTATCAGAAAGATGCTTCTTGATTTCCCATGCCTGTGCTTGTATTTTCTTAAAAGAAGCTTCTGTGTCCTTTACCTGAAATAAACTCAAATAAATTCTAGCCTCTAATAAATCGGGGGTCACTTTTACTGAGGAAATGGAAATCATCCCTCCCTGTAAATTAGTAAGCCCTAGTTTTAAGAAGATATCGTTAAGGGCGCTCTGAATGGCCCCGGCTACCTGTTTTTGTCTTTTTCCTTCCTCCATAATCAAAATCGTTGATTCGCTGTAAAATTAGTTACTTTGCTCATTATTCTGCGGGAATAATTTTGAATATGAAGAAATTTATTCGCATCATAAGTTATATCAGAGAATACAAGGCCTATATGGCTTGGTACAGCCTATTTATTACCTTATCTATTGTCTTTGGCTTGTTTTCCTTGGGTATGCTCATGCCCTTTATGGACCTTATATTTGGAAGTAGTGAATTAACGGGTGTTGTCAAAAGCGCAACCTCAGCGAACGGGTCTGCGAATATCAAAGAAATCATTTATGGCTTTTTACAAAACAGTATAGCGAGGCATGGAAAAGTCACTGCCCTAGGCTGGATTTGTTTGGCAATTGTAATTACCATTTTTTTGAAGAACTTATTTCTTTATTTATCTTATTATTTTTTAGCGCCTATCAGAAATGGAGTAACGCGTAAATACTCCAGGCTCTTGTATGAAAAAATATTACAATTACCTATTGGCTATTTTACCGAACAACGCAAAGGAGATATCTTAAGTAGGTCCTCCAACGATATTACTGAATTAGAAAATTCAGTGATTGGTGCATTAGAAGGTTTAATAAAAGAGCCTTTAAATATAATAGGTATCCTTATTTTCTTATTTATTATAAGCGTTAAACTTACTTTATTTGTATTTATATTACTTCCTCTTGCAGGACTCATTGTAGGACGCATTGGTAGAAGTTTGAAAAAACATACCAATAAAGCGCAAGTAAAGTGGGGTGAAATTTTAAGCCAGATGGAGGAAACCTTAACAGGCTTAAGAATTATTAAAGCCTTTAATGCAGAAGGCAGAGTGAAAAAACAATTCTTTGCACTAGTAGATGAGATTTTTCATATCAAAAATAAAATACTAAACCGACGCGATTTAGCTTCTCCTATTTCTGAAACCTTAGGTGTTATTATTTTATGTGGAGTATTATGGTTTGGGGGACAATTGGTTTTAAGTGGTGAAATATTGAATGGGGGTTCCTTTATTGCTTATGTAGCTTTGTTTTCTCAAATAATAAACCCTTCAAAAGCCTTGTCCCAAGCAGCTTACAATGTTACTAGAGGCAATGCCACCCTGGATAGGTTAAATGAAATTTTAGAAGCCCCCTTAACGGTGGAAGAAAGCAAAGATCCCATTGTCATAGATACGTTTAAAGAATCTATTGAATTTGAGAATGTTCAATTCTTATATCAAGAGACTTCTATATTAAAAAATATAAACCTTAGTATTCAAAAAGGTAAATTGGTAGCACTTGTGGGTTCTTCAGGTGCGGGTAAAAGTACCCTAGCCGATTTAGTGCCTCGCTTCCACGATGTGAGTGCGGGTAATTTATACATTGATGGAAAAAATATTAAAGACTATAGCTTACATAGTTTAAGAAATTTAATAAGTATTGTCACACAAGAGCCTATTTTATTCAATGATACCATTGCTGCCAATATTGCCTTAGGTAAGCCAAATGCCACTGAGGCTGAAATTATAGAAGCTGCAAAAATTGCGAACGCCTATGATTTTATCATTAAAAAAGAGGGCGGCTTTCAAAGTATGATTGGAGATAGAGGTAGCAAACTAAGTGGTGGAGAGCGTCAGCGCTTAACCATTGCTAGAGCTGTTTTAAAGAACCCACCTATTTTAATTTTAGATGAAGCTACTTCTGCACTGGATACAGAAAGTGAGAAGTTAGTACAAGAAGCCATTAATAATATGATGCAAAATAGAACCTCTATTGTCATTGCACACCGATTATCTACCATTCGTCACGCAGATGAAATTATTGTGCTACAAAAAGGGGATATTGTTGAAAGAGGAAATCACGATGCACTTATTGCGCAAAATGGTTATTACAGAAAGCTAATTGAAATGCAAGAAGTGAAATAAGTAGAAATTCATACTAGTATAAAATTTTTAAAACTAATATTTATAAAAAACCCCGATAAAATTTATCGGGGTTTTTTATAGAACATCTGAATATTTGCTTTTATGTATAGCTGCTTTCAATCCACTCTTTTGATCTACTCTTTTGATCTACTTTTCTGTTATTTTACTGATCGTTGCTATTTTTTACATACCCCAATTTTGCTTCTAAGCTTAAGGTAGCATGAGGCACTGCACGTAAACGCGCTTTGTCTATTAAGCGACCTGTTACTCTACAAATACCGTAGGTTTTATTTTCAATACGCATCAAGGCTTTTTCTAAATGGTCTATAAAAGTAATTTGTCTAGAAGCCATTTGACCTAACTGCTCTCTTTCCATACTAACACTACCATCTTCCATGGTCATGTATCTAGCATCGTCATTATCTCCGCCTAATTCATCCTTGCGTGTTATAATACCTTGTAAGTAAACTAACTCTTTCTTAGCAGCATCTACTTTTTTAGAAATTAAATCTTTAAACTCTTTTAATTCTGCATCAGAATATTTTACTAAAGTCTCCGTAGATCTTTCTACTTCTTTTCTTCTTTCCATAGGAACGTAGCCTGGTTGATAAGGCACGCTACTTTTAGCGCCAATTTTTGGAACTTTAATATCCTTGATAGGCTCAGCCACTTTACGCACTGGTTTTACAGGAGGCGTTGGAATTTTAGGAACCGGCTTTGCAGGAGGAACATATTTTTCAACTGGCTTAGCGATAGGTTTAACGAGTGGTTTTGGAGCTGCCTTTACAGGAACTACTTTTTTTATAGGAGCTTTAATAGGAGTTGCTTTTTTTAAAGGTGCTTTAACGGGAACCGGTTTTTTTACAGGAGCTGCTTTTTTAGGAACCACCTTTTTAACAGGGGCCGCTTTCTTTGAAGGAATCACCTTTTTTGCAGGAGCTGCTTTTTTAGGCGCTACCTTTTTAGCAGGAACTGCTTTTTTAGGTGCTACCTTTTTTGCAGGAGCTGTTTTTTTAGCAGGAGCCGCCTTTTTTACGGGTGCCGACTTTTTAGGAGCTGCTTTCTTAGCAGGGGCTACCTTTTTAGGTGCTGGTTTTTTTGTAGGCATATTTATCCTTTTTGTCTAACTGAAATTCTTAATTTGTGATCATTTATGTCAACTTCTACCCCCTCTTTCAAGGCCGGTAGGAAGTCTATCTGGACTGCGAGAATTTCGCGGCAAATATAGCCCGAAAATTGAATAATGGACTCCTTCAAGTCTGTATTATCCTCAATTTCAAGCAAAATCTTGTCTGTAAGCTCGAAATTGCTCTCTTTTCTGATGTTTTGGACCCTATTTACTAGCTCACGAGCATGTCCTTCCTTCAATAACTCAGGGTTAATGGTAATATCCAAGGCAACAGTGAGTGCATTTTTGACAGCTACGCTCCATCCTGGTATATCTTCTGCTATAATATCTACCTCATTGATTAGCAACTCAATAGTCTCTCCTTCAATGTCTAAGGCTAAACTTCCCTCTTTTTCCAAACTAGTAATTTGCGCCTGGGTCAAATTAGCAATGACAGCAGAAGCTTGTTTCATTTTCGTAACCAACTTAGCGCCCAATAATTTGAAATTGGCTTTTACCTTTTTGCTAATCACCCCTTCCGTCTCTGTTATATAATTAATTTCTTTAACGTTTACTTCGGCAAGTATTAATTCTTCCATTAATTCAATGGCCGTTTTCGTGGCTGGATCTAAAACAGGAATTAATATTTTTTGCAAAGGCTGACGCACTTTGATACTCACTTTTTTTCTTATAGATAAAACCAATGAACAAATATCCTGCGCCATTTGCATTCTGGTTTCTAAAGCAGTATCTATTTGAGATTTGTCTGCAATAGGGAAAGGAGCATGATGAATAGAACTATAATTATGTTTTTGAGTAACGCTATTTAAATTTCTGAAAACTTGATCAGCGAAGAATGGTGCGATAGGGGCCATTAATTTTGTAATGGTTTCAATACATTCGTATAAGGTTTGATAAGCTGCAATTTTATCTTGCGTATAAGTTCCTTTCCAAAAACGACGACGACATAGTCTTACATACCAGTTGCTTAAATGCTCGTCCACAAAAGTTTCAATAGCACGGCCCGCAGTGGTGGGTTCGAAATCATCCATTGAGCTAGTGACTGTTTGAATTAAAGTATGTAAAGAAGAAATAATCCAACGATCAATTTCTGGTCGCTCGGCTAAAGGAATAGTATCTTGTTCAAAATGAAAATCATCTACGTTGGCATACAAAACAAAAAACTGATAAGTATTGTATAAAGTACCAAAGAATTTTCTTTGCACTTCTTGTATACCAGACATATCAAATTTTAAATTATCCCATGGAGATGCATTGGTCACTAAATACCAACGTGTGGCATCGGCACCATACTTTTCAATCGTTTCAAAAGGGTTCACCACATTGCCAAGTCGCTTACTCATCTTATTGCCGTTCTTGTCCAAGACAAGTCCATTACTCATGACTGCTTTGTAAGCCACACTATCAAACAGCAGAACACCGAGTGTATGTAAAGTATAAAACCATCCACGCGTTTGGTCTACACCCTCACAAATAAAATCGGCTGGAAAGGCTTGTCCTTTATCTATTAAGTCTTTATTTTCAAATGGATAATGCCACTGTGCATAAGGCATGGCACCAGAATCAAACCATACGTCTACTAAATCAGACACACGCTTCATGGCTTGGCCACTAGCACTTACTAATTCTATTTGATCTACATAAGGTTTATGTAAATCCACGTCTAACTTGCCATCTATAATTTTTAAATCAACCTCTTTATTTAACCCTTTTTCTTTGGCAGCTAAAAATCCTTTGGTTAATTCTTCAATCGATCCTATACAAACTTCTTCTGTACCATCTTCGGTTCTCCAAATAGGAAGTGGGGTTCCCCAATAACGGCTACGAGATAAATTCCAATCCACCATATTCTCTAACCAGTTGCCAAAACGACCTTCGCCCGTACTCTTTGGTTTCCAATTAATAGTTTTATTTAATTCTATGAGTCTTTCCTTCACCGCAGTGGTTTTAATAAACCAAGCGTCTAATGGATAATATAAAATAGGCTTATCTGTTCTCCAACAATGCGGATAATTATGTTCATATTTTTCTACCTTAAAGGCTCTGTTTTCTTTTTTCAGTTTTACAGAAATATCTACGTTTACGTCCTGGTAGTCTTTTTCGTCTTTATAATTTTTTACAAAGCGGCCGCTAAATTCTCCCACCCCTTCTACAAATTTTCCTTCTCTATCTACTAGCGTAATAATTCCTAAATTATTTTTTTGTCCTACTTTATAGTCATCTGCACCAAAGGCAGGAGAAGTATGTACGATACCTGTTCCATCTTCTGTGGTTACAAAATCACCTACTACTATTTTAAAGGGATCTCCTTCAAATGTTGAAGGGTCATTGGCTTCAAAAGGCATCAACTGCTCATAACGTAGTCCATTAAATTCATTCCCTTTGGAAGTAGTAATTATTTTCCAAGGAATAATTTTATCCCCTTCTGCAAAACTTTCTAGACCTTCCCCTTCTTCTTTAAAATATTTTGACACTAAGTTTTTAGCAAGTATCACATTCACGGGTATGGCTGTATACGGGTTATACGTTGCCACTAAAACATATTCAATATTAGGTCCAACAGTGAGTCCTAAGTTAGAAGGTAAGGTCCATGGTGTGGTGGTCCAAGCCATGTAAAATATTTCCTTCGACTTTGAATTCGCTGTATTTACTGCATCAAATAAAAATTGGCTACCTGCATTTTCTACTGCTTTAAACATAGCCACCGTTGAAGTATCTTTTACATCTTTATAAGTACCTGGCTGATTGAGTTCATGTGAACTTAATCCAGTACCTGCTGCAGGCGAATACGGTTGTATACTTACACTTTGATACAAATAACCTTTTTTATAAAGGGTACTTAATATCCACCAAAGTGTTTCAATATAATTATTTTCAAAAGTGATGTAGGGATTATTCAAGTCCACCCAATAACCCATTTTATTGGTGATATCATCCCATTCTTTTTTATAACGCAGTACCGCTTCTCTACATTTCTTATTATACTCTTCTACACTTATTTTCTTGCCAATATCTTCTTTGGTAATCCCCAATTCTTTTTCTACACCTAATTCAACAGGTAAACCATGGGTATCCCATCCGCCTTTTCTTTTTACCTGAAAACCTTGCATGGTTTTATACCTACATACCATGTCTTTTAAAGTTCTAGAAATAACATGGTGAATACCAGGCATTCCATTGGCACTCGGAGGCCCTTCATAAAAAACAAAAGGGGTTTTGCCTTCTCTTAAAGCTACCGACTGCTCAAAAGCCTGTTCGGACTTCCAAGAAGCCAATATTTCTGCCTCCATTTGAGGCAGATTTAATCCATTAAATTCTGGGTATTTTTTACTCATACAACGCTTATCCTAGCTCATTTTTAGGCCACGAAGGTACGAATAAGCTTGTAAAAAAGGACAGCCTTGGTTTGGATTGATGATTAGGGGATAAGTTCGTAAAAACTAAGCTTGGGGCTGCTCTTGGCTTAGTTTATTGGCTTGGTCGGCGGGAATGTCTGTATCACCGAAGAACTTCTTTTGAAAAATAAATAAAGTAATGACCCCGGTACTAATGGATGCATCGGCAAAATTAAATACAGGTCGGAAAAATTCAAATTCTTCCCCTGCCCAAATAGGGAACCAGCTAGGAAAATGTGCATTTTGAATAATGGGGAAATAAAACATGTCTACTACTCTTCCATGTAAAAAACTACCATAGCCTCCACCTAGCGGAAATAATTGCGCTACCATGGTTGTATAAGGTACACTTGCTTCAAATATGAGCCCGTAAAACAAAGAGTCTATTAAATTACCCACCGCACCGGCATAAATTAAGGCAGCACAAAAAATAAAACCATTATGGTATTTTTTTTCAATGAAGCCCTTGATTAAAAAAGTGCCCCAAATAACAGCAGCCAAGCGAAACAAAGTCAAGATTATTTTTCCAAAACCACCCCCAAATTTTAAGCCCCAAGCCATGCCTTCGTTTTCTATAAAATGTAACCTTGCCCATGAGCCTAGCATCACATGCTCTTCCCCAATAAAATAATTAAGTTTAATATAGAACTTAATAGCTTGATCGATGAAAATTATTAAAGCAATAAGTAAGGCAACCTTTTTCCCGTTCATAAATTTTGTATAATGTAGATTTTATATAACCTGCTGCAAATATAGTATAGTTTTATGGAGCCGCTTCTGAATTTCCTTTTGCTAATTTTTTCTTGCTTGTGAAAATAGAATAAAAAATGGAGCCTGAAATACAAAAGATAATTACCATTAAGGAAATAAGTACCTGTGTATTTTTATCTAACCAAATATTAATATAATGTTCGCCTAACATCTTAACACCAATAAAAACTAGTACAATGGCAATGCCTTGTTGTAAATGTTCAAATTGGTTCACCGCCCCTCTTAATAAAAAGAACAAAGAACGTAGTCCTAGTATGGCAAAAATATTGGAAGTATAAATGACTAAACTACTTCTTGAAATACCCATTACCGCTGGAATAGAATCCAAGGCAAAAACAATATCAATGGCTGCTAAAAGTACTACCACTACAAATAAACTTGTGTACAAAGGTTTATTGTTGTGGTCTTTGATGACAAACTTGCCATCACCATCGGTATTGCCAATAGGTAAGAATTTTTTTAAAAAGATATATACTTTAGAGCTATGCGGATCGAAGCTATCTTCCTCGCCTGCTATAAACATTTTATAACCAGTATACACTAGGAAGACGCCAAAAATATAAAGTACCCATGCAAACTTTGCCACTAGCGCAACTCCTACTGTAATAAAAATAACCCTGAACAAAATAGCTGCTAGTATACCTATTAATAATACTCTTGGTATATGTTTTTCTTTTACTTTGAATGCATTGAAAATTAAAATGAAGACAAAAATATTATCAATACTTAAACTCCATTCCATCAGATAACCACTTAGATATTCAAAACCTAATTTTTGCCCTTCTTCTACCCACATAAATACAAAGAAAGCAAGTGCTAGTAATACCCAAAAAAAAGTTTGACGTAAGGCTTGCTTTAAAGTAATGATAGCATTTTTTTTACTTAAAAACCCTAGGTCTAAGATTAATGCAAAAAGAATAACCACTCCAAAAACAAGATATACTAATTGATCTGTTGACATATTATAAAGTTACAACTTACTTACTAAATAGCAAATTGGCGTTTTCGATACCCTGTCCAAATTAAAAATAAAAGTCCCAATAGCAATAGCGGCCCAATGACTAAAACAATTTGCACTAATATTCTATGCTCCTCTACTTTTTCACGATTTAATAAACGCAGTGTTTGTTGTTTACTTCGCGCATCTAATAAACTGGTGGGCTCATTTAAATAAGCAATCGTGTTTACAAAAAAATCATGATTGGCAAATTTGTACTCTTCAAAAGGCATCATACCCATGGGCAAGGGTCCTCTTTTCAGATCCACTTGGTTGGTTAGAATATCTGCATCCGAAATAATGACTTGTTTTGAAATAGCAGTCCCTTTTTCTAAATAACCTAGGCCAGAAGAGGCCTTGATACTATCGAGCATTGCAGCATTCATTCTATTGGTAAATAAGGAAGAAAATTTACCTTCTAATAAAACAGCTACCGCTAAATGATTTTTTTGAAAACTTTCCAATTCGCCTTCCCTCTTACCGCTATTTAAATCTACTATATTGGGAGAGCTTAGTATACGGCTATTAGAATCGGTACTTAGTAAAATTGTTTTGTGAATACCTTTAACCGCAATGGTGTCAATGCTGGAAGGAAAATAAGTTAATACTCTGTCTATATTTTGAACAATGGGGCTTGTTTCATTGCCTTGTAAAAAAGGAGAATAAGGCCAAGGCATTCTTTGTATAATGGGGCTTCCATTTTCCTCCTTGCCTACAACCATGGGTAGCTTCGCGCAATTTAAATCTTGTACCAAATTGGAATTAATTCTTACCCCGTATTTAAAAAGTAAATCATCTAAGGCTAAACTTCTGTCATAAGCAATATAAGAGCCACTGGTTTTTTGTAAACTATCATATTCGGCATATAACTTATCAATAGCCCATACAATATTTCCACCTCCCATGACATACTGATCTATTTTTAATTTATCGAGCTCTGTAAATAGTTGACTAGGCTTTACAATAAGTAATGTTTTAATTTTTTGAGCATTCGGAAACCCTTTCTTTAAATCAAATACTGCTAAATTGTAATTATGCATAATCGATTCCCCTAAATCATTCACCGTTAAATTAACGGGCTCCCCGTTGCCTGTCAAATAAGCAATATTAGGCACCACCGTTCTATTTAATAAATAAAGCGCTTGTGTAAACTTATATTCTAGTAAAGAAACTGCGGCATTCGCAGTAGCCTGGTTGTCTTCTTCGGGAATATCTTTTACAATATTATAGGGTTTGAAATATTTTTTACTACTACGAAGGTCAATCACCATGGGAGACTGGCCTTCAATTTCAATAAGTGCTCCAGGAATCATTAACTGCTCCACTCTTTTATCGGAAGGACCATTTTCGGTTTGTATTTTTTGAATAGGCAAACCCAACTTTGATAAACTATCATAAAATTGATATAAGGCATCGTTTTTATACAATTCACCAGGTACTTCAATATCCCAGTGAATGGCCTTGGGATTAATTTGCTTAAAATGATTTAATAATTCTGCAGTAGATACAGCAATAGTTTTATAATAAGCGGGTAGTTCACCCCCTAAATAAAGATGAATCTTTACAGGTTTTTTTATAGCAGATATAATTTTCTCTGTGCTTTCACTAAAAGTATACCTATGTTCTTTAGTTAGATCGAACTGATAGCTATAAAAAGAAAAAAATACATTTATAATAATCAAAGCACCTACTGTTATGGCATATCTCACTTTCCCCTTAATATTTTCAATACTACCTAGACCAAATAAAATAAGTATCGATAAAAAATAAACAATGTCCTGTGCAGTTAGCAGGCCTTTACTCATATTTAAATAATGTGCTTCTAGGCCTAATTTGCTTATAAAATAATCGGTGCCATTTGCAAAAGCTGGAAGGAAACTTAGCAGATAAAAACCTTTAAATAAAACAATACAAACCAAAATGGAAATTAATAAAGAAACTAAATTATTCTTTGTAGTACTGCTAATATAGATACCTACCATTGTATAACTAGCCGCTAGAAATAATAAACCAAGATACGAACCATAAGTAGCTCCGAAGTCTAGGCCTCCGACATCACTTAAAGCATGTAAAGTATAAGCGTAACATAAGGTAGGGGCTATTGCTACAATGACAATTAATAAATTACCTAAAAATTTCCCCGCTACTAACTGCAAAGGACTAATAGGTAAGGTTCTAATAATTTCATAAGTACCCTGCTTGTATTCGTCAGCAAAGCTATGCATGGTAATAGCAGGCACTAAGAGTAGTAAAAACCAAGGGGCAAAATCGAAATAAGCCTGCAAAGAAGCATAGCCAAAATCAAGTACATTAAAATTTGGAAGTACAAATAAGACAAGCCCATTGACCATTAAGTAAAAGCCAATGATTACATAGCCTGTTAAGCCATTGAAATACTGCGCCCATTCTTTTTTACAAATTGCCCACATGGTTCAAAGCTACAAAAAAATGCCCCGTGATAACGGAGCATTCAATATTATAATTATCTTATGATTTTTATGGCTAGCCTATCTAAGGACCTGTTGAACTTAAACTGCAAAGCTCTCTCCACAACCACAACTTCTACTGGCATTAGGATTATTGAAGTAAAAGCCTTTTCCATTTAATCCATCTGAAAATTCCAACTCGGTATTCACCAAGTATAAAAAGCTTTTTAAGTCGGTCACAATTTTGACCCCATTGTCTTCAAATACTTGATCCATGGGCTTAATTTCATTATCAAAGTCTAGCTTATAACTTAGTCCAGAACAACCACCCCCTACTACTCCTACTCTTAAAAAATAGCTAGCATCGCCTGTAACGCCAGCATCTTGCATTAACTGCACGACCTTGGCTTTTGCCTTGGCACTTACATAAATTGAATTCTCTTGGGCTACTTCGCTCATAGGTTATAAATAGAAGACCTAAATTAAACGTGGCTTTGCTCAAATACTAACTCAGCCAATCCGTTTTTAACACGGAAATCATTAATAGCTGCTTTGATAGCATCTTCTGCTAAAACAGAACAGTGAATTTTAACAGGAGGTAAATTTAATTCCTCCACTAAATCCATATTGTCAATTTTAACTGCTTCGTCAATTGTTTTTCCTTTTAACCACTCTGTGGCTAAAGAAGAAGAGGCAATGGCAGAACCGCAACCAAATGTTTTAAATTTAGCATCGGTAATAAGACCCGTTGCTTCGTCTACTTCTATTTGCAAACGCATTACGTCTCCGCACTCTGGTGCACCTACTAAACCAGTTCCTACACTCTTAGAGGATTTATCTAATGTTCCTACATTTTTAGGATTAGAATAATGATCGATTACTTTATCTGAATATGCCATTTTATTTTTATTTTATATTTTCAAAATTATTAAAAAAATTCAAGAACTTATGTTAAGCTTATTTTAATGTATCCATTTGACAATGTACACATTAAAATTTCAAGACTCGAAACCTTCAGTTTCTCATCTTGTAATGTTTAATGATGTGCCCATTGAATCGCGTCAATGTCAATCCCCTCTTTAAACATTTCCCAAAGTGGGCTCATTTCTCTTAGTTTTAAAACGGTATCTGTTACTGCTTTAATGGTAAAATCAATTTGCTCTTCAGTGGTATATCTTCCTAAACCAAAACGAAGTGAGCTATGTGCTAAATCATCGCCTAAGCCCAATGCTTTTAAAACATAGCTAGGTTCTAAAGAAGCCGATGTACAAGCCGAACCAGAAGATAAAGCGATGTCTTTGTTAAAGCCCATCATCAAACCTTCTCCCTCTACATATTTAAAAGAGATATTACTTACATGCGGTAAACGGTGCGCTGGATTACCATTTACATAAGTCTCGTCAATTACCTTTAAGGCGTTTTCTAACTTGTCTCTTAATTTTGAAACTCTTTCTGTATCAGCCGCCATATCTGTCCTTGCTATTTCTGCAGCTTTACCAAAACCGACAATACCAGGAACATTTAAAGTACCACTTCGCATTCCTCTTTCATGTCCACCGCCATCTATTTGTGCAGTTACTTTTACACGTGGGTTTTTTCTTCTCACATATAAAGCGCCTACACCTTTTGGACCATACATTTTATGTGCAGTAAAGGACATAATATCAATTCCATCTGCAATAACATTCACAGGAATTTTTCCTACTGCTTGCACTGCATCTGAGAAATAAAGTGCTCCATGCTTTTTAGCAATGGCTGCAATTTCTTTCACCGGTTGTATTACACCAATTTCATTATTGGCATACATGATAGCTACTAAAATAGTAGTAGGCTTCATGGCAGCTTCTAATTGTTTTAAGTCGACTAAACCATCGGGTTGAACTTCTAAATAAGTAACTTCTGCACCTAATTTTTCTAAGTGCTTGCAAGTATCCAAAACAGCCTTATGTTCTGTAGTGCAAGTTATAATATGATTGCCCTTGCTTGCATACATTTCGTATACACCTTTGATGCCTAGGTTATTGCCTTCGGTAGCACCAGATGTGAATATAATTTCTTTAGGATCGGCTCCAATTAATTGGGCAATTTGCTCACGGGCGTAATCCACTGCTTCCTCAGCCTGCCATCCAAAAGAATGGTTACGACTAGCCGCATTTCCGAAGTTTTCAAGAAAATAAGGTAACATAGCTTCTAAAACCCTAGGATCCATGGGAGTAGTTGAATTATGATCAAGATAAATTGGTAATTTTAACATAACGGAATTTGATTTTTTCTAAAGCACAAAGCTAAAGCTAAAGGCTTGATTTTGTTGAATTCGTTAAGTATTAAAGGTAATTATTTCCCAATTCGTAAAACAACAGCACCATGGATTACAAAGTTGAACATATAGGCATTGCAGTAAAGGACCTAGCCACCAGCATCCCTTTATTCGAACAATTGTTAGGAAGCCCCTGCTATAAAACCGAATCCGTTGATAGTGAAGCCGTGAATACGGCCTTTTTTCTTCAACAAAGTACCAAAATTGAGTTATTGGAAAGTAGTAACCCCGAAGGCCCCATTGCGAAGTTTATCGATAAAAAGGGAGAAGGCATGCACCATATTGCTTTTGAAGTGCCAGATATTATTGCGGAAATGGAAAGATTAAAAAAACTTGGCTTTACCCTTTTGAATGAAACACCTAAAAAAGGCGCTGACAATAAATTAATTTGTTTTGTGCACCCTAAAGAAACGAATGGGGTGCTTATAGAGCTTTGTCAAAGTATTGACTAGTAAATTTATTGAAAAGTAAAAAAAATGAAAATACTTTCCTGCGATTAAATACCTAAAATTTCAATAGCTTTTTGTGCCGCTAATTGACTGGCATCTTTTTTAGTATAGCCTTTTTGAGCGGTGATTACTTCACCATCTAGCACCACATTAATGGTGAATAATCTTCTTCTTCCTTCCAGCTGTTCGCCTGCTAATACAAAATCAATTTGCTTGCCTTGCTTTAGAGCCCAACCTATAATTTTATTTTTTATATTAATATCTATTTGCTCTAAATCGTCCATGAACAAATAAGGTTGTATCATTTTCTCTATAATCCAAAGTTTAGTAAAATCATATTTCTTATCTAAATAAATAGCGCCCACCAAGGCTTCCAAGGTATTACCAAAAATTTGACTTGTTTTCAAAGACCCATCCATTTTATTAAACCTTGTCATTTTACGAAGCCCCATTTGCACCGCAATATGATTTAGTTGCTGCCTATTCACCATCTTGCTGCGCATCTCGGTTAAAAAACCTTCTCCTTTGTAGGGATATTTTTTAAATAAATAATCGGCCACCACCGAGCTTATAATAGCGTCGCCCAAAAATTCCAGTCTTTCATTATTTTCTTCAGGATTCTCTCTAACCGATCTATGATTCAATGCAGTTTGAAAAAGTACAATGCTTTTTGTTTGATAGCCAATAAGTGCTGCTAAATTTTTTTCAAAATCAGATTTTTTGAAAAAGGAAAGTAGAGTTTGTATTCTTTTCACTTTGGATTAGGCCTTGTATTTTTTTACAATCACACAGGCATTGTGTCCGCCAAATCCGAAAGTATTACTTAAGGCTGCATTCACTGTTCTTTTTTGTGCTGTATTAAAAGTAAAATTAAGGCCTTGGTCTAATTCAGGGTCGTCTGTAAAATGGTTGATGGTTGGAGGAATAATATCATGAATGACTGCTTGAATACAAGCAATGGCTTCAATTACGCCTGCTGCACCCAAGCAATGACCCGTCATGGATTTAGTAGAACTAATATTTAAATGGTAAGCATGTTCACCAAAGACTGCTGTAATGGCCTTCGTTTCTGCAATGTCACCTAAAGGAGTAGATGTACCATGTGTATTGATATAATCAATATCTGATGGCTGCATTTCAGCATCTTTTAAAGCAGCTATCATTACATTCTTAGCACCTAAACCATCGGGATGCGGGGCCGTTAAATGATAAGCATCTGCTGTAGCACCACCACCCACTACTTCACAATATATTTTAGCACCGCGTTTTTTCGCATGCTCTAATTCTTCTAATACTAAAACACCAGATGCTTCACCCATAATAAACCCATCTCTGTCTTTATCATAAGGGCGACTTGCTGTTTTAGGATCGTCATTTCTTTCACTCATGGCCTTCATGGCATTGAAACCACCCATACCGGCAATGCCAATCACCGACTCGGCGCCACCCGTAACAATAATATCGGCCTTGCCTAATTTTATATTATCCATAGCAGTAACTATGGCATTGGTACTAGAAGCACAAGCGCTCACTACTGCAAAATTGGGTCCGCGAAAACCATGCTTCATAGAAATTTGACCTGCCGCGATATCTAATATCATCTTAGGAATAAAAAATGGATTGAATCTTGGTGTGCCATCTCCTTGTACAAAATTGGTTACTTCTTCGGTGAAAGTGGTTAAACCACCAATGCCACTTGCAAAAATAACACCCACTCTATCATGGTCAACATTGTCTTTGGTAATGCCTGCATCAAGAACTGCTTGGTCACTAGCTACAAGTGCAATTTGAGCAAAGCGATCTAATTTTCTAGCTTCTTTTCGATCCATAAATTCAATGGGATCAAAACCTTTTATTTCACATGCAAATCTTGTTTTAAACTTAGAAGCATCAAACTGCGTTATCATATCTGCACCAGAAACGCCACTGACTAAATTTTCCCAGTAAGAAGCTAGGTCATTTCCAATGGGAGTTAAAGCGCCAATTCCGGTAACTACGATGCGTTTAGTTTGCATGTTGATGGTTTTAAAATAAGAATCCGCCTTTAAAGCAAAGGCTCAAAAAGGCGGATTTAATATGCCGATGGTTCAGCTTGAAATTTCTAAATGAATTTAGTTATTTCGCGTGCTCTTCTAAATAAGCAAAAGCTTGACCAACGGTAGTAATAGTTTCTGCTTGTTCATCAGGAATTGAAATATTGAATTCTTTTTCAAATTCCATAATTAATTCAACTGTGTCTAAAGAATCTGCTCCCAAATCATTTGTAAAAGAAGCGGCACTTGTAACCTCTGCTTCATCTACACCTAATTTGTCGACGATGATTTTTTTAACTCTTGTAGCGATGTCTGACATTGTAAAAGTTTTTGTTAACGGCGCAAAAATATACTTTTTGTTAAAAACCAAGTATTTTATTTGCCTTTTTGTTTACACATTCGAAAGTTCTGCTTCAAGGTAGGCCAATTTTGGCCTTTTTGGGGCTTTTCTAGGCTAGAAATTGGGTAAATAAGGTCAATTTTGGACCTATTTACGCTTTAAAATAGCCCTTAATGCAAGCTGTATCTCTAGGGTCATATTACTTGTGGGAATAATAAAGAAAGTTTTAGGGCCAAAATAAATATGGAAAAAATGAGGGCTTTCGAAATAATGGGATACTTCTTCCCAATGCCAAGCCGCCTCTCCTTGCAAGGAATGCAAGCTTGCCTTTTGGTTATCAAAATTAAAATCCCAGGTATAGGTAAACAAGGCTGTTTTTTTATAAAAAATAGTAGGCATCAGATACCAAAATAAAAGTAATAAGACAATCCAAAGTACCGAGCCTAATAAAAATAATTCTGGTCTAATTTTTTTTAGGAATAATAAAATGCCTGTTAGGATAGCATATACATTCACCACAATCATTAATGTTTTAATTTCTGGTTGCTTTATAAAGTGATAACGTAAGGCTTCTAATACCTGTGCTTTTTGATAACTAACTTCGATAGACATGAATGAACTAATTGTTGGTCTTAGACGAAGATACAGCGTACATGAGTTCCTGCTTGTAAAAAAGCAAAGAATTTAAAAAATGACTATATTTAATTATATAAAATAATTCATGAAAGTACTTTGTATTGGGGAGGCTTTGATTGATATGATTTGCACTGATATAAATGTATCACTATCATCAGGCCAACATTTTTTAAAAAAAGCCGGTGGGGCTCCCGCCAATGTGGCTGCTGCTATTGCAGCACTAGGAGGGTCGGTATCTATGGCCGCCAAGGTAGGCGACGACCCCTTTGGACAACACCTTATAGAACTACTTGAAACAATGGGTGTGGATACAAGTTTAATCATTAAAGACCCTCATCATTTTACCACCCTTGCTTTTGTTTCTTTAATGAACGATGGGGAAAGAGATTTTTATTTTAATAGAGGTGCCGATAAAGAATTAACCATTTCAGATTTATCAGCAGTTCATTTAAATGAATATGGAATTATACATTTTGGATCGGCCACTGCTTTTTTACCAGGTCCCCTTCAAAGCACTTATATTGAACTATTAGCCAAAGCAAAACAAGCAGGCTGTTTAATAAGCTTTGATCCTAATTACAGACATTTACTTTTTCAAAATAATAGCGCTTATTTTATACAGCAGTGTGGCCCTTTTATTGAAAGCTGTGATTTTTTTAAACTAAGTGACGAAGAGGCTTTGTTTATTACTAATTGCGATACCGTGGCTTTAGCTGCCGATGCATTAAGAAAAAAAACCAAGGCCGTATTCACTATTACTTTAGGCAAGGAAGGTACGCTGCTTTGCATAGGTGACCAGATTGAAATCATTAAAAGCATTTCTATACAAGCAGTAGATACAACAGGAGCTGGAGACGCTTTTGTAGGTGCGGTTTTGTATCAATTGAATAATCGAATGGTAAAAGATGTAAACTTAGTTTCGATGGAAGATTGGAAGACTATCATTCGCAATGCCAATAAAGCAGGTGCGAGAACCTGTGAGTACATGGGTGCAATGGAAGCCTTCAAACATTTGAATAATTCCATCTTCGATTAATTACAAAAACTTTGTAAAAAACTAGTAACCCTTTATTAAATTTTACTTTCCTTTTATTTATACTTAAAACCTATAGCCAAAACCTAGGCTAATGCTATAGTCTGCAAATGCAGCATCACCTCTTGAGAATACTTGAGTGTCGTTGGTCTTTAAAATATCTGGATAGCTTTGAGGTCTCTCTCTTCTAATGGCCACTGGCGCATATAAATAGAAATTGAATTTTTTATAGTTATAATTAGCACCCGGTTCTAGCGCTAGCACGTTACCAGGTCTTCTAAATCCAGTATTATCTCCTATTAAATCTTTTGCAGGAATACATTCATAACGTGCTCCTAAAGAAAGCGTTAATGCATTGGTTGTAAAGTTGGTACCTGCTCTTAATAAATATTGATCGGGTACACTCATTACATCTGAAGTATACTTAATGGCAGATGCAGAAGCAATACCCCCTCTTGCTGTACTTACTCCATTATTTCCTTTTGGATTTATTAAATAGTAGGCATTGCTATAAATACTAAATGCATTATTTATTTGTCTGAATCCGTTTAATTCAAGTGTTAATCCCCAGCCACCATCACCTGGTTGTATTGATTGGTCAACGGGTCCCTTTCTAGTTAAAATAGCAGTACCTAATTTATAATGAAAAATATCTTCTGCTTGGTAATTACCTGTTGGCAGTTTAAGACCAATGCCTGCTAATAAGTTTCCTTTAGCACCCGGCTTTGGAGCAATAAGCCATTTATAAGCAGTGATTCTTATATCTCCAATACCTTGTGAAAAAGTAGAAAAACGCGGATTACCCATGGTACTTCCCAGATGCTCATACAAAGAACTTCTTTCATTGTATATTAATGGAAGATCAAAACCAATGCTCCATTTTTCATTCAATTTTCTCACCAAAGAAATATCCATGGTACGACTAAAATTTCTAACGTCGGTCTGTTCCGTTACACGTTGGGTTTGTTCATCAGTGCCATTAAAATGCTTATAAGATTTAAAATAACGGCCACTCATATTTAAGTCCCATTTAGGTTCCACCATTTTTTGTGCGGTACTATCATGCAGCATACCATTCATCATACCATGCATCATAGAATGCTCCATCGTATTTAAGCCACCCACCGTTCTAATAGCCACACAACCCTGTGCATTTAAGTTGGCCTTGAAAGTAAGGCTTGTAAAAAACAGTACTAAAAATTTATTTCTTATTGACATAGTTGTTTGACTAAGCATTTGATGATTTTTATGAAGCTTTTAAAAGTAAAGAAATTAATAAATAGAACAAAAATTTAGCTCACTTATTTAAAATTTATTATATAGGTTCGTAATTTTGCCTTAAACCTAATGCTATTTAGTACTTTTGTGCGATTAAGAAATTAAAACCTATGAAATACATTAAATTTTTCCTCATTACTGTTTTCACGTTTTTTGTGATTTTGGTGTATTTAGTGATCCCTAACAAAATTGTAGTGACTAATACCAGCTTTGTACATCAACCAGGTAATTTAGTAACCAATGCCTTTATGAGTATTCAATACTGGGATAAATGGATGCCTCGTAAGTCTATCGAAAACCATACATTTATCTTAGAACAGGGTAAGCTAGAAGTGCATGAGTCTTTTTTATCTGCGGTCAAATGTTTGTATACCATTCATGAAATCTCTGTTCCCGTTACTTATTCAGCCATTGATGCAGGTGGAGATAGTACTATGATAAGATATGAAGGGAACCTAAATAATAAATTCATTTCTCCTATGATAAGAATTAATAATTATTTAGATAGCAAGAAAATGAAAGTACAACTTGATATTACCTTAGAAGCAGCAAAAAATTTCTATTCAAAAAAAGAAAATAATAAAGTAGATACTGCCCAATAGCAAATTTTATTTCCAGGAATTTTTTAATTGGAGAATATCTTCAGGATTAGTTCTACAACAACCTCCTATTACTTTAGCACCAGCAGCTTTCCATATTTGGGCATTATCTACAAAACTCAGATGGCAGTTATCTGTTGGCTCCCAGGTTTTAGTATTGCTATTATAAGTCTCCCCTTTATTGGGATAAACAATAATATATTGATGGGTAATAGCTACAGCAATTTTTATGAGCGCTTCAATATAATGCGGTGCAGTACAATTTACGCCTACTCCAATAATATTTGGACTATCTTTTAATAATTCAACTGCTTCAGAAAATAAAGCACCACTGCATAAATGCGCTTCATCTTTACAACTAAAGCTTACCCATGCTTGACTTTGCGGATACCTTTTTAATAATTCCTTTATTGCGAACGCCTCTTCTAAACATGGTATAGTTTCAAAAGCAAGTATGTCCGCATTTGATTTTACTAATAGAGCAAGCCTGTCCTTATGAAATTCTATCAGTTTTTCTATAGAGACATTATAATTACCTCTATATTCAGCCCCATCTGCTAATGCTGCACCATAAGGACCAATGGAGGCTGCCACCAAAGGAGCTTGACTTTGCGCTGAAGGGGTTGTATTTAAAAATTCATCAATTGCTTCCCTAGCAAGGGTTACGCTCAAGTTCATTAACTGCTCCGTTTCCTTTTTCGAATAGCCTTCTTTTGCAAAACCTTCAAAGCTTGCTTGATAAGAAGCCGTAGTTATAATAGCTGCTCCTGCATGCAGATAATCCAAGTGAACTTGCTTAATTAAGGCAGGATTTTCAATGAGTAATTTAGCAGACCACAAAGTATGATTTAAATTAGCGCCCCTTTTTTCCAATTCAGTAGCTAGAGCGCCATCTAAAATGACACAGCCTTGCTTTTCAATTATATGATCAAAAAATGAATTCATTAAAACTTGTTATGGTTACTTTCCAATACAGAACTTAGAGAAAATAAAATCCAATTGGTCTTCGTTGGTAATTTGGCCGGTAATAGTTCCCAAGTAATGTAAGGCCTGATTAATGTCAATGGCTAGTAAATCGCCGGTGGCATTGTTAGCAAGCCCCGTTTCAATATCCACCAAGGCGAATAATAATTTCTTAAGTGCAGTGGCATGTCTTGCATTGGTAACAATGGTGCCTTCTTTGTTTAAACCATCTCCCACTACTTTCTGTGTAAGCATGGTTCTTAAGGCTTCAATATTTTTTTTATCCTTAGCGGCAATAAAAATAACCTCTTTTAATGCTTCATTATTTTGTAAGCTGGGGTCAATACCTAGGTCTACTTTATTACCCACTAGTATCATTTTATCATTACCAATATCAGACTGCCACTGTAAAATTTGCTCAGCAGTGGTGGTACTTGCATCAAATAAAGCAATGACAATATCTGCTTGCTCAATTTTTTCAATACTTTTATCTATACCCATTTGCTCTATCCTATCAGCAGTACTACTTCGTATACCTGCGGTGTCAATTAATTTATATAAGACCCCATTAATAGTAAGATACTCTTCTACCGTATCACGCGTTGTACCTGGAATTTCACTTACTAAGGCCCTGTGCTCGTTTAATAATGTATTTAATAGCGTCGATTTTCCTGCATTGGGCTTTCCCACAATGGCAACTTGTACACCATTTTTAATGACATTACCTAGCTTAAAAGAATCGTATAATAACTGTGTCTTTAATTGTAATTGAGCTACTAATTTTTCTAACTCTTTTTTATTCGCAAAGGCTACATCTTCCTGAGAAAAATCTAATTCTAATTCTATGAGTGCCGAAAATTTTATTAATTTTTCACGCATCACTTGCAAGTCAGAAGAAAATCCTCCTTTTAAATTATATAGGGCTGTTTTACGAGCAGCCTCTGTATTACTAGCTATTAAATCGGCCACTGCTTCGGCCTGTGTTAAGTCTATTTTTCCGTTTAAAAAAGCACGTTGGGTAAATTCACCCGGCTTTGCTAATCGAGCTCCTTTTAAAATAAATAATTGCAAAAGGGAGTCTTGAATAAAGGGCGAACCATGACAAGAAATTTCAACTACTTCTTCTCCTGTATAAGACTTAGGTGCTTTATATAAAGTAACCACCACTTCGTCTATCACTTGTAAGTCGTCCATAATTTTACCAAAGTGCACTGTATGTGAAGCCTTAGTTGCTAAGTTCTTTTTAGAAAATACCGATGCTACGAGTTCGATTGATTTTGGGCCACTTAGTCTTAGAACAGCAATAGCCCCTAATCCTGGAGCAGAAGCGAGTGCTACTATTGTATCGTTCCAAGTACTTAAATTTTCGCGCATAGAAACAAAGGTAAACTTTAAACTAGTAAAAAGCCTCCTTCCGAATAAACGGAAGGAGGCTTTATGATTATCTTATAAGTATCTTAGAATAAGAAAATGCTTAATCTTCAGATACAACAAACACAATGGCTTGTCTATGGCGATAAATTACATTACGACCATTTTGAACAGCAGGCTTCCATTTTGGACCTCTAGTAATTACACGTACCGCTTCATCCTTTGTACCATATCCAGGATCGTTCTCTGATTTTACATCACTAATAGAACCATCTCTAGCTACGACGAAAGAAACGACTACAGCGTATTTTCCAGCAGGTGCTCCGTTTTCTACAGGTAAGTCTCTGTTTAAAGTTCTTTCCAAGTAGCGAATCCATCCTTGCTGACCTCCTGGGAATTCAGCCGGAATTTGTACTACGGTAAAGATTTTATCAGTCTCTTCTTCTGCAACCGCCACTACTGATTCAGTAGGTGCTACTAAACCATCGTCCTTGATACCTTTTTGATCGGTAGAACCAATTTTTACATCTTCTAATTTTTCTACTTCTTTAATCTCATCTTCTTTTTTCACTTCCTCATCTTTTACGATTTTAGGAGGTGTAAACTTCGCCATTTCCACTTTTGGTGGTTCTTGCTTTGGCGGAGGAGGAGGAGGTGGAGGTGGCTTCTTTTCTTGTGATACATCTGTTAAAGCAACATCTGTAACCATTATTTCAGTCTTAGCCTTCTTTGTGGAATTAGACCAAATAGCGCTAGCTGCTAACAAAAATGTTACAGCAAACATACCCATTAAGGCCTTTTTAAGACGATCATTGTATGTTTTTCTTAGCTCATAAGCACCGTACTCCTTGAACCTTCCCTCAAAAATGAGGTCCAGTACATTGGCGGTTAATATTTTGTTTATGTCCATTGTTAAATGCTTTTAATTGCTAGAAGATTTTGCGTTCGCGTCTGATTTTTGAACCAATTGTTCTTCGATGTCAAAAATATCTACTAGTGCATATTTTTTTACCACGTTAATTGACATTTCATCTAAAATATCAATAACGTTTTTGTAATTACATTTTGAACTTGGTTTAATTACAATCACTAAATCCTTTTCAGGGTCATTTGGGTCTTGTGCAATACTTCTTACTTGCACTTTCTTTTTCATGATTATCTCACGAATAGAATTTTCACCGTTATAGGAAGCTGAAAGAAAATTAGAAGCGTCAATTTTTAATTGACCTTCGTAATAATATATATGATTGTCGTCTCCCATCAAGATGGTTAAAGCACCTGATTCCTTTGCTTTATTTTGCTCTTCAGGTTTTACTTTATCATCCGGCAAAATCAACTTCATTGCTGTAGGTTGACTCATGGTAGTAGTAAAAATGAAGAAGGTAATCAAAAGAAAACCTAAATCAACCATCGGTGTCAAATCGACACGCGTAGATAATTTTTTTCCTTTTTTGACCCCTGGTCCTTTCTTTTTATGTCCCCCACCCGAGGTATCTAATTCTGCCATAGTAAATAGCTTTTAATTAGTTTATAATTTAGTTTTCCTGTTTTACGCCACTCATTGCTTTCTGGTACAATTCTGAACCTACTGGTGCATTTTCAGGATTAGTAACCATTTGAAATTTCTGAATACCGTTTCTCTTAAATGCAGTAAGTACATTTTTGAATGCTGGATATTTTGCAACGTTATCTCCTTTTAATAAGAGATCCAATTTAGTACCCGCATAAGCTTCATTTACGACTTGCATCCAAACTATCAATTCATTATCTGTACTATCCTTACATGGAATGCCAGGAAGTTGGTCTCCTTTTCTGTTTTCTTCAGAGATAGCTAAGAAAGATTTTAACCCGCTAAAAGAGGCACCTACAAAGCTTGCACTCTTAAAAGCAGCTACGTCAATTCCTAAATTTCTTGTTGCATTTAAGGAATTAGCAATAGTTTCTCTTTTTTGCTTATCATCTATAGTAAGAAATACCTTGCCGTCTTTATCTATGGTAACTAATACAAAATCCTTATTAGGAGCAACTTTAGAGGACACCGAACTAGGTGTAGTCACTGCAATTGCTTCAGAAGGTTTGAACTTCGTTGTTAAGATAAAGAAAGACAATAAAAGGAAGGCCACATCGCACATGGCTGTCATGTCGATGGTGGTACTCTTACGAGGTAATTTGGCTCTACCCATTGTATAGTCTTTTTAAAATTTTAAGGATTTGAGTCCTTAATTATTAATTAATATTTATTACTACTTTAGTTTTATTACTATTTGTAGTTAGCAGCGAAGCTTTGAGTTAAAGTAAATCCAGACTCATCAATACCATATGTAATACCGTCAATTCTTGTAGTAAAGACGTTGTACATAATAATAGCGACAGCTGAAGTACCAATACCTAACGCAGTATTATACAAGGCCTCAGAGATACCTTGAGATAATTCACGTGCAGCTTCTCCACCACCTTCTTCTCCTAATTTAGAGAAAGAACGAATCATACCTAATACCGTACCGAACAAACCTAATAAGGTTGCTACTGATGCGATAGTTGATAAGAATACTAAATTCTTTTCTAACATTGGCAATTCTAAAGCGGTTGCTTCTTCGATTTCTTTTTGAATGTTTAATACTTTTTGATCGGTATCTAATTCTGTATTAGATATCATCTCTTTGTACTTAGTCAAACCAGATTTCATTACATTACCTACAGAACCTTTTTGCTTATCGCATTCTGCAATGGCTTTGTCTACCTCTTTGTTAGCTAATTGGAATTGTACTTTACGAATGAACTCAGTAATGTTACCATTTCCTGCTGCTTTTTTAATAGTCAATAATCTTTCAATTACGAAAGTTAAAACGATTAATAAGCTACCAATCAAAATAGGCACAACGATACCACCTTCATACATTTTAGTAAATGTACCTTTTGGTCCTTTGTGTGTAGGCCAGAATCCACCATTCGGGTCTGGGTTTGTAAAATTACTTGCGTTACCTAACACAAAACGCCAGATAACATAACCTGCTACGATACAAGCGATTGGTGCTAAAGTTGCAATCAAGTTACCGCCTTCTTGCGGCTGTGCTGTTTTCTTAGAAGCAGCTGTTGCAGTTGATTTAATCTCAGCCATGATTCAATTGATTTTTGGTTTTAAATAAAAATTTATTAAAGAAATTATTCCTTGTAGCTATGTGTAAGAATCATTTAAATCTTTACTCAGTAGTTTCTAAGGGCTTACAAAATAAGTAATTTATTGGTTGAAACAAACTTAGTGTGTTAAATTTTAAAAAAATTATTTAAACTAACTTCCGTTGGCAAAAAAAATCTATATTCACTACCGCATTTATAATACTCAATAAAATATAATATGAAAAAAAGCCTCCTTTTTGCAGTACTATTGTCCTTAGGGTTCTTACCCTTAATGGCACAAAAAACGGACACCACAAGCCTTAGCGCTGGTCCTAAAAAAGAAACACCGTCTAAACCAGGCCCAAAAGCCTTTTCAGAGATCATTACCAAAAAGGCCATTAGCCAAAAAGGGGTGTTTACAGTTCATTTTCAAGACGATAAGTACTTTTTTGAGATTCCCGACAACCTTTTAGGACGAGAATTGATAGCGGTTACTCGTTTTACAAAAGTGGCTGCAGGAGCTGCTAAATATGGGGGTGAGGTTGCCAATGAGCAAACCCTTCAGTTTGAAAAGGGCCCTGGCCAAAGAATTTTCATGCGTGTGGTAACCTTAATTAACACTGCAGATTCTACCCAAACGATTGCCAAGGCAGTTAAAAACTCCAATTTAGACCCCATTGTAGCAGCTTTTGATATCAAAGCCTACGGTAAGGACTCTACTAGCTCTATAATAGAGGTAACCGATTTTTTCAAAGGCGATAACCAGGCCGTTAGCTTGAGTAGCTCGGCAAAAAGAACCTTTAGCTTATCGGGTTTAGCCTCAGACAGGTCCTATATTGAGAGCATTAAAACCTATCCTAAGAATATTGAAGTGAAGACAGTTAAGACCTACTCTGCAAGTGCTGGTGGGGCTGGCCCAACAGCTTTACCAGGTGGACCTGGTATACCTGCTGCACAAAATGCGGGTGCCATTACGCTAGAACTTAACACTTCTATATTATTACTTCCAAAAGAACCAATGAATAGACGCTTATTTGATTCAAGAGTGGGTTTTTTCGCAGATAATTTTACTGTCTACTCAGACGATCAACAAAAAGTAGATGAACAGACTTTTGCGGTTAGATATAAATTAGAGCCTAAGCCAGAAGATATGGAAAAGTATAAGCAAGGCATTTTAGTAGAACCTGCAAAACCTATTGTGTATTATATTGATCCAGCTACGCCTAAAAAATGGGTGTCTTATTTAATAGCAGGGGTGAACGATTGGAATATTGCATTTGAAAAAGCAGGTTGGAAAAATGCGATTAGTGGAAAAGAGTGGCCTAATGATAGTACTATGAGTTTGGAAGATGCTCGCTTCTCTGTCATACGCTACTTTGCTTCTGACATTGAAAATGCCTACGGGCCTCAAGTGCATGATCCAAGAAGTGGTGAAATTTTAGAAAGCCATATTGGCTGGTACCATAACGTTATGAATTTGGTTCATGATTGGTTCATGATTCAGACAGCCGCTGTTGATAGTAACGCAAGAAAAATGAAATTTGATGATGATCTAATGGGAAACTTAATCCGATTTGTATCCTCACATGAAGTAGGACACACTTTGGGACTTAGACATAATATGGGTAGCAGTAGTAAAACGCCAGTGGAGAAATTAAGAGATAAAAAATGGGTGGAAGCGAATGGACATACTGCCTCTATTATGGACTATGCTCGTTTCAACTATGTTGCACAACCAGAAGATAATATTAATGAAATGGGATTATTTCCTCATATTGGAGATTACGATAAATGGGCTATCCAATGGGGTTATACCTACACAGGATTGAGTGATGTAGAAGCGGATAAAAAATTAAATAATAAATGGATTGTAGAGAACTTAAAAAAGAATCCACGTGTATGGTTTGGTGGTGAAGGACGTAATGATGACCCTCGTGCACAAACAGAAGACCTTAGCGATAATGCAGTGGTGGCAAGTGAATACGGCATAAAAAACTTAAAAAGAATTTTAGCTAACCTACCCGCTTGGACAAAAGAAGAAGCAGATAGATACCAAAATTTAAGTGAGATTTATATGCAGTTGATGGGTCAATTTAATAGATATATGGGCCATGTGACTAAAAATATAGGTGGTGTATATGAAACATTTAAAAGTGTAGAAGAACAAGGAGATGTATATACACCAACCCCTGTTGCGATGCAAAAAGCAGCGATGGCTTTTTTACAAACTCAATTATTTACCACCCCTAAATGGATATTAGATTACTCCATTTTAAATAAGATTACGAACCCTGCTGCGAATGAACGTATTCAAAGTATTCAAACCAATACTTTGAAAAGCTTATTGGATAAAGGGCGTCTTCTTAGATTAAACAATTCTTATACTCGTTTCAATAATGCTTCTTATGCATTACATGATATGATGGAAGATACTAGAAAGGGATTGTTTAGTGAATTGACTACTCAAAAGGCAACAGATGTATTTAGAAGAAATTTACAAAAGACCTATGTAGGCCAATTAGAAGATTTAATTAACCCTCCTGCTATGAGCATTAGCGCCCCAAGCCCTTTCAGAGCGGCTCCTGTGGATGTTGAAAATACAGATGTAGTATCTGAAGCAAAAGCGCAATTGAAAAAATTAGCAGCTGGTTTGAAAGCTAGTACAAGTGCTGATGCTGCTACACAAAATCATTATATTGATTTACAAGACAGAATTAAAAAAGCATTAGATCCTAAATAAATAATGTAAAAAAACAACTTAAATAATTCATTAAGTTGTTTTTACAAAAAACCCTCCGATGTATCGGAGGGTTTTTTATACTTGTCAAAATATTTTATTGAAAACTATTCATACCTAAGGGCATCAATGGGGTTTAAAGCAGCCGCTTTCATAGCAGGATAAATACCGGCAACTAGTCCCACCACTGTACAAATAACAATACCAATAATTACCCAGAGCCAAGGCACCACAAATCCGGTACCTAAAACAAGGCTAAATATATTACCCACCAGCACGCCTAAGATAATACCAAATATGGCACCTAAAATACTAATCAAAATACTTTCAAATAAAAATTGACGACGTACATCTTTTCTTTTACCGCCAATGGCTTTTATCAGTCCTACTTCTCTGGTTCTCTCACTCACCGCCACTAGCATAATATTCATAAGACCAATAGCTGCCCCAATTAAAGTAATCATACCAATGGCACCAGCTGCTCCACTAATACCTGCTAAAAAGCCAATAAACAGAGATGCAAATTTATCGCTCTTGTCAATGACAAAATTATCCGACTCTGAAGGAATTAATCTTCTTGCTTTTCTCATTTGATCGGTAGTTTCTCCAATAGCCGGGTCTAATTCAGCCACATTATTGACCATCACACCCAATGAATAAGAAGAAGAACCTTGATACTGTCTTACATTTTTTAAAGAAGAAATAACCACATCGTCTTGACGCATCATGGCGCTAGACCCTTTTGACTTCAATAAACCTAAGATACGATAAGGCTTGCCTTGTAATAAAATAATTTTATCTATAGATTTTTCTGGTCTGCCTGGAAATAATTTAGCGGCCACATTAGAGCCAATGATACAAACATTACGACCACTGGTGATATCTACATTATTAAAATTTCTTCCCTGTGTTAGTGAATAGCCATTCACTGCAAGATAATTTTCATCTCCGCCCATTAGTGAAATTTGCGGATTGGTTTTTCTATTCTTATAATGCAGTTCATTATTACCGCTCATTCTTCTAGAAATACTTACAGCTGCTCTATTGAATCCAAAATGTTCTTTGAAGTAGGTGGCTTCTTCAATTTTAATAGGCTTATCTAAATTCGATTTTTTTTCTTTTAAGCCTCTTTTAGTTTTTGAAAAATCATCCCCTTCATTATTAGGCCCACCCATTCTTGCATTCATTTCTTTATACCTTACCACAAAGGCATTGGCCCCCATAAAAGAAAAGTTCTCTTTTAAACTTTGGTTCATCGCAGAGATGGCTGTGATAATTCCAATAAGTGCCATAATACCAAAGGCAATAATGGCCACCGTAATACCAGTTCTTAGTTTATTACTTTTTACAGTACGCCATGCGAGTACAAAAGAGTCCTGAATTGTCATTCTACTATGTTTATGAAAATTAAAGGTAGCACAGATTCGACAATATGGCCTTATTAGGCACTATAAAATGAAGAACGGCTAAAAGTACAGATAATTGAATACTATAGAGGGAAATACACCTAGGATGAGTAGCAAAATGGCTATCAGTAAAAGCGCATAAGTATATTTCTTAGGCACTTCATGGATAGTAGGTTCGCCGCTGACAAAATACATAGCTTGCACTAATTTGAAATAATAGAATACGCTTACAGCTGCAAATAAAATAGCTATAATAATTAACCAAAGGCCTGCCCCAGCTGCATATAAAGCATTGAGCATATAATATTTAGCAAAGAAGCCCCCTGTTAGAGGAATACCCGCTAAAGAGAATAAGAAAATAGTGGTGACAAAGGCTAATAATGGATGGGTTTTAGCCAAACCATTAAAGGCTTCAAAACTATTTTCTTTCATTTTAATTAAGACACCAAAAATTCCCATCGTAGCTAAAGAATAAACGACTGCATATAAAACAATACCTTCTTGTGCAAAACTTGATTTGCCATATAAAGCAAATAACATAAATCCTGCCTGTGCAATACTAGAATAAGCCAACATTCTTTTTACACTTCTTTGAAAAACAGCAACAATATTTCCCACTAGTAAAGTAGATACAATCACAAAACTAAGTACCAATTCCCATGTATGACCTAGCGCTTTCGCTTGGCTATTAAAAATGGTAATGAAGGCTATAAAGCCCGCCGCTTTGACAATGGTGGCCATAAAAGAAGTGAATACAGTAGGTGCTCCATCATACACATCGGGCGTCCAAAAATGAAAGGGTGCTGCAGATACTTTAAAGTTCATTGCTGCAAACACAAGTAAAAGTCCTGCTGATAAAATCATTTGCTCAGAAGGCAGGCCAGTAGAAGGTTTCAGCAAGGGCGCCACTAAATGAAAAGAGCCCGTTGCTCCATATATAAATGTGATGCCTAGTAATAAAATACCTGTAGAAAAAGAACCCATTAAAAAATACTTTAAAGCCGCTTCATTGCTAAATAAATTTTTCTTATCAGCCCCCGTTAAAATATATAAAGGGATAGATAAAATTTCAATGCCTATAAACAACATTAATAAATTATCAAAAGAGGTTAAAATACTAGCTCCGCATAAAATAAAGAAAAACAAGGCATAAAAATCGGCGGCTTGGTTATCAAATTTGGCAATCTCTTCGCCGTTGAGCCATATATAGATAAAAGTAATTACGAAAAATAAAGTATTAACGAATAAACCAAATCTAGTAAAAGCCAACATACCCTTAGTATCAAAATGGATAACATACCATCCATTTAATTGTGCCAAATTACTTAGTATCAAAACAAATAATCCTACTAAAGCAATAGTTTGTTGCGTTTTTTGATTTTTGACACCCCAGGAACAGAACATCATAATAACACCTAAGAGAGTAGAAACAATAATTGCATTCATTACTAATTCGTTTTATTATTTGGCTAATAATTGTTGTAAAGTGTCGGCTGTTAAAGTAAATAAAGGTTGGGGATAAACTCCAGTAACAAAGACAATAATTAATAAAATAATTAACACTGCTTGCGCTGGTTTATTAGGCGCTGGCATATTATTTATTTTCTCACTTATCTCACCATAGGCTACTTTTTGCACCATGTTCAAAGTATAAATAGCCGCTAAAACAATACTTATACCTGCAAAGGCAGCTATCCAAGGATTCAAAATAAATAAACCATTAAACATTAAAAATTCACCCACAAAGGCATTGGTTAATGGCATGGCAATATTAGCTAAGGCAAACCCCACTAATAAAATAGCGAGTGTAGGTTGCTTCTTAGCAAGACCTCCCATTTGTTGCATGGATCTTGTTCCTGTTTGTTGCTCTAATATATCAGCTATAATCCATAATCCTAGCACATTAATACCATGTGAAAATAATTGTATTAAAGCACCTTGTATGGCAATACCTGTAGTGGTAAAAATGGCTGCGTTCATTAAACCTATATGTGCAATAGAAGAATAAGCAATTAATCTTTTAATATCGTCTTGACGAATGGCAATAAAGGAAGCATATAAAATACCTACGACCGATAAAAACACAACCACATTGGTGTGGGCTGCAAAGGCCACAGGAAACAAGGGTAGTAGCCATCTTAAAATACCGTACAAGCCCATTTTCACCATCACCGCACTCATGACCATGGTCACAGCTGTAGGCGATTGCTCGTAGGTATCGGGTTGCCAAGTATGTAAAGGAAAGATGGGCATTTTGATAGCAAAGGCTATAAAAAATAGGGCGAAGCCTGTAATTTTTTGCCCGTCAGTTAAGTTGGCATGTATGAAGGCTTGAATTGAAAAACTATGTTCTGCCGTATGTGCATTTAAAAACAAAATGCCTATAAGCATAAATAAAGAACCTAAAAAAGTGTAGATAAAAAATTTAAAAGTAATGGCAATGCGCTTCTCCCCGCCCCAAATAGAACATAAAAAATAAACAGGTATAAGCGCCAATTCCCAGAAAAAATAAAATAGTAACGCATCTCCCGCTAAAAAAACACCCATCAAACCTGCTTGGGTAAATAATAAAAGCGATAAAAATGTATTTTTTTGTTTATACTGGTTATTCGTAGTCGCGATTAAAATGGCTGGTAAACTTATGGAAGTTAATAGTATTAAAATTTTGGCAAGACCATCTGCTTGTAAAGTGAATCGGCTATTTAAGCTAGGAAGCCATGCCATATCAAATGCATCTACTTTATTAAAAGAGGCGAAAACTGCCAATGCCAATGTTGCCAAACTTGCAGCAATTGCAGTTTGAGAAGCCAACGTATCTTTTTTGATAAACAAAAGTACAATAGCTGCCAAAATTGGAATGAGTAGAAATGAAATTAACATAGTCGTTGCTTATTATTTTTGAGTCAATGTATGTATGAATCGTAAAATATAAATATCATTGAACCAAATTAAAAAAAGTGTAATAATACCCACTACCATAAATAAGATATAGTAGCCCGCTTGTCCATTTTGTATAAGCCTTACTTTTCTAGCACTAAATTGAACCAGCTTGCCGGTACCATTAACGGCTCCATCAATCACTTTCTTTTCAATAAATTCTTTTAGAAATAATGCAAATTCATTCAAAGGATCAATGATGGCCTTTTGATATAATTCATCAATATACCATTTATGATAAAATAATTTTCCAATGGCAGAACTAGGTTCTTCATCGGTTTGTTTACTATACCTTGATAAGGCAATAAGTAGTGCAATGGCTGCAATAGCCACCGACACAGCCATTAATATCCATTCAGTAGATACAGCTAAACTAGCTTCATGAGGTGTGCTTACAATTGTACTTAATTGACCAGCTAACCAATGATGGCCTCCCATTATTTCAGGAATACCAATGGCACCACCTACTGCACTTAGTATAGCTAGTATAATTAAGGGTAAGGTCATAGCCAAGGGACTTTCATGTAAATGTGCTTCTTGTTCATTGTTACCTCTAAACTTTCCTAAAAAAGTACTGGCATATAATCGGAACATATAAAAAGCGGTCATGGCTGCACCCACTAATCCTAGCACCCAATAAATTTTATTTTTTTCAAAAGCAGCTGCTAGTATTTCATCTTTTGAAAAGAAGCCGCTAAATGGAGGAACGCCCGCAATAGCAATACAGCCTATTAAAAAGGTAATATGAGTAATGGGTAGTTTCGATTTCAAACCTCCCATTTTTCTAATGTCTTGTTCATGATGCATAGCATGAATCACAGAACCTGCCCCTAAGAATAATAATGCTTTAAAAAAAGCATGGGTAATGACGTGAAATACCGCACCAGAATAGGCGCCTACGCCTAATCCTAAAAACATATACCCTAATTGACTTACTGTAGAGTAAGCCAATACTTTTTTAATATCGTTTTGTTTAATGGCAATGGTGGCTGCTAATAAAGCAGTGCTAATACCAATAATGGCTATAAGATTTTGCGTAATGGCACTATGGCTAAATAAAATATTACTTCTTGTAATCATATAAATACCTGCAGTGACCATGGTGGCCGCATGTATTAAAGCAGATACAGGCGTTGGGCCTGCCATTGCATCGGGTAGCCAAGTAAATAAAGGTATTTGCGCACTCTTACCCATTGCCCCTACAAATAATAATAAAGTAATGCCTGTAATGTCGGCGCTAGATAATTTCGCTAGAGTTTCAGCAGTTAATACTTCGCTATAACTCACTGTACCTAGTTTTGCTATTAGCCAAAATATAGCTAATAAAAAACCTAGGTCACCAATACGGTTCATGATAAAGGCTTTCTTCGCAGCATAATTATAATTACCATTCGAAAACCAATACCCAATTAATAAATAAGAACATAGGCCCACTCCTTCCCAACCCATGAACATAATAATATAGTTATCTCCAAGGACTAATAATAGCATGGAGAAAATAAACAAATTCAAATAAGCAAAATACCTAGCATAGTGCGGGGCCGATTCTTCTTGCATATAAGCAGTAGAATATAAATGTATTAAAGAACCCACCCCTGTAATCACTAATAAAAATAAAGAAGAAAGGGCATCTACTTTAAAATTGAAAGGAATGGTTAAACTAGCAGTATGAATAAAGTCAAAATAATGCACCGTCACTGCACCATAAGTTTGTACCTGTAAAAAGGCAAAGATACTTGCGATAAAAGAAGCTACAATATAACCAGTTGCTTTATAGGCAATCACTTTTTTGCTCCAGTAATTTCTACCTAGTCCGTTGAATAAGAATCCAGCAAGGGGCCATAGTATAATAAATGCAACTAATATTTTCATAAGGGCCATTGACTTAGTTTTTTAATCTATTTAGGAAATTGATATCGATAGAATGAGTATTGCGGTACATCATCACTATAATGGCCAGTCCAATACTTACTTCAGCCGCAGCCACCACCATAATAAAAAATACAAATATTTGTGCATCTATACCTGCAGTAGTATTAGGTGACATAACAGCAGCAGCTCCATAATTCATTTTAGAAAAAGCAACTAATAAAAGATTTACAGCATTGAGCATAAGTTCAATACACATAAAAACAATAATTGCATTACGACGTGTTAACACACCTATCACTCCAATGCTAAATAGCGTTAAACATAAAAAGATATAATATTCTATAGGCATCTTACAAAAATTTATTTTTTACCAATGATGACAGCGCCCACCATGGCACTTAAAAAAAGTACGCTACTTATTTCAAAAGGCACTACATAGTCCGTAAACAAGGCTTGACCCAACGGATGAATAAGTCCTATACTTCCTTCTTTTAATAAAACATCTCTTCCTTGAAAAGAAGTATTTTGTTTTACAAGCGCTAATAATAAGGTTAAAAAGCTTCCTCCTGCAATCACTCCCATTAATTTTACGAGTAATTGTTTTTGTGGTTCTTTATCCTTTTTTACATTCATAAGCATTATCACAAACAAGAATAGTACCATAATAGCCCCTGCATATACGATAATATTAACAATGGCCAAAAATTGCGCATTCAATAATATATAGTGCCCCGATATAGCAAAAAATACTAGAATTAACCATAGTACACTATGAATAGGGTTCTTACTTATTAATACCATTATTGCACTAATGATAGCAAAGGCAGACAAAGCATAAAATAAAATTTCTAGTGTATTCATAATTATCTAAGCTTCTACTCCTTTTGCTTGAGCCAATGCTGTTGCGTTGGTTAAAGTATTAGGAATTAATAAATCGTTCTTATCATAAATAAAACCTTTGCGTGTATAATTAGCTGGCGCAAAAGTTTCACTTAAATAAATGGCGTCTTTTGGACAAGCTTCTTCGCAGAGTCCGCAAAAAATACAACGCAACATATTTATTTCATATTTAGCTGCATATTTTTCTTCTTTATACAAATGCTCTTCTCCTTCTTGTCTTTCTGCAGCCTCCATGGTAATGGCCTCTGCTGGACAAGCCACTGCACATAATCCACAGGCAGTACAATTTTCACGACCTTGCTCATCTCTATTTAATACATGTAAGCCTCTAAAAACAGGACTAAACTCTCTTTTTTGTTCAGGATACCTGATGGTAGGTTGCTTTTTAAACATGTGACTAAAAGTGATCATCATGCCTTTAATAATATTAATCAAATATAAACGCTCCCATATTGTCATGGGTGTGCGGTTTACTGCGATTGATTTATTGGTTAATGCTTGCATGTTTTATTCGTACAGTTTTTAAATTATAATTTTGATAAAATGATTGCCCCCGTGAGTAACATATTGAATAAAGCTAGGGGTATCATTTTTTTCCAACCTAGATTCATTAATTGATCATATCTAAATCTTGGGATGGTCCAACGAATCCACATAAATAAGAATATAAACAATACAATTTTTAGGAGCAAGGTACCTACACCAATCATGGCCGCTATATTGGGAGCCACAGTTGTTTCATCAAAAAAGGGCAAGTCGTATCCGCCAAAATACATAGAGGCCATAATAGCGCTACTCATAATCATATTCACATATTCAGCAAATAAATAGAAACCTAATTTCATGGAAGAATACTCTTGATGATAGCCAAAATTTAATTCATTCTCTGCTTCTGGTAAATCGAAGGGCGTACGATTACATTCTGCCATCGCACAAATAAAGAAAATTAAAAAACCCAAAGGCTGATACACCACATTCCAGTAATGTCCCGTTACTTGATCCGCTACAATAGTTTTTAAACTTAAACTTCCAGTAGTCATTAATAAAGCAATTAAGGCAAGGCCCATGGCAATTTCATAACTAATGGCTTGAGAAGCTGCACGAAGTGCAGACATTAAAGAAAATTTATTATTAGATGCCCAGCCTCCAATCATGATGCCATATACCCCCATACTCACTACTGCGAATACATATAAAATGCCAATATTCACATCGGCAATTTGTAGTTCAATGGTTCTTCCAAATAAATGTAATGCCGTGCCCCATGGTATTACTGCACAGGTCATCAAACTTGCGGTCATGGCTAACCCTGGGCCTAGAATAAATAACCATTTACTAGCAGCCGTAGGAATAATTTCTTCCTTCATAATTAATTTCAAACCATCTGCAAGCGGTTGTAATAAACCAAAAGGGCCTGCTCTATTGGGACCTGGTCGGTCTTGTAGGATAGCCGCTACTTTTCTTTCGCCAAAAGTGGTATATAATGCAATACCTAAGCTCGCGAAAACAATAATGGTAATCAAAATTAATTTCTCTATCATAAAGGCCCAATCCAATGCGAGTAGTGTCATACTTTTTGTATTAGGCGTTTTTAGAATTATTATTGAAACTAGTTCCATGAGAAGGACCCTCAATTTCACTCAAACGAACAGAAGGTAAGTTCACTTCACTTTCATTATGAATATCCATTAATAAATGAGGCGCTCTGCCATCATTGACTGCTTTAAATATTTCAGTGGGTTGAGTCATACCCACATTGCCTGCATAATGTCCTTGTGCAATTACAGACTGTCTACTTATTGCGCGAGGTCCTTCAATGATCCAATCGTTGGTATGTTTTTTATCAAAACGACAAGTATTACAAATCCAACCTGGTTTTCCATCAGCGTTATCTTCAACTTCACCCCATTCGTCTTTGCGTGCAGTGACTCTAAATACTTCATCTCCTCTATTCCATAGTGTCACACGGCCCGAACAGGTGGGACAATGGCGATGCGCGTCCATGGGTTTTAAAAACCAAACCCTATTTTTAAATCGGAATGTTTTATCAGTTAAGGCACCCACAGGACATACATCAATTATATTGCCTATAAATTCATTGCCCAAGCTTTTTTCAATATGTGTAGCAATTTCAGCGTGGTCCCCTCTGTCTAAAATACCGTGTTCTCTTTTATTGGTTAATTGGTCGGCAATAAATACACAACGGTAACATAAAATACAACGCGTCATATGTAGTTGAATATGCTTACCTAAATCGTGCTTTTTAAAAGTACGTCTTTGAAATTCATATCTTGTATCTGCCTTTCCGTGTTCGAAACTTAAATCTTGTAAATGACATTCTCCTGCCTGATCACAGATAGGGCAATCTAAGGGATGATTCAATAATAAAAACTCAACCACCCCTGCTCTTGCATCAATTACTTTTTCACTGGTAATATTTTTTACTTCCATGCCATCCATGACCGTAGTTCTACAAGAAGCCACTAACTTAGGCATAGGACGGGGATCTTTTTCAGAACCCTTCGATACTTCTACTAAGCAAGTACGACACTTTCCACCAGTTCCTTCTAGCTTGCTATAATAACACATGGCTGGCGGCGCTACTGCTCCTCCAATTTGTCGTGCCGCTTGCAATATCGTAGTGCCCGCTGGTACTTCAATGGTAATGTTGTCTACTGTTACTTTAAATAATATTTGTTCACTCATAGTTTTACGCAATGTTATGCAGGCACATGGATAGGGTCTGCATAGTGTTGTAAACCAAAATTACTTGTTTGTGATAATGCTCTATTTTGGATATGCCATTCAAATTCATCACGGAAATGTCTGATAGCGGCGGCTACCGGCCAAGCGGCAGCATCCCCTAAAGGACAAATGGTATTGCCCTCTATTTTTCTTTGAATGTCCCACAATAAATCTATATCGCTTGATTCTCCTTTTCCTAATTCTATTTTTTGTAATATTTTTTCCATCCATCCTGTTCCTTCTCTACATGGTGAACATTGGCCACAACTTTCATGTCTGTAAAAACGTGCCAAGGTTAAAGTATTTTTTACAATACATTGGTCCTCGTCTAAAATAATAAAACCACCCGAACCCATCATGGAGCCCGTTGCAAAACCACCGTCGCTTAAACTTTCATAGTTCATGTAACGCGTTTCACCTTTAGCTGTTTTTAATAAAAGATTGGCGGGCAAAATAGGTACAGAAGAACCACCAGGAATACAGGCTTTTAATTTTTTGCCACCAGCAATACCTCCACAATATTCATCGCTGTATATAAAATCTTCTACAGAAATAGTCATATCAATTTCATAGACCCCTGGTTTATTAATATTACCGCAAGCAGAAATTAATTTAGTACCTGTTGAACGGCCCACACCAATTTTTGCATATTCCTCTCCACCCATTTTAATAATAGGTACAATAGCAGCTAAAGTTTCTACATTATTTACTACCGTAGGACGCATCCATAATCCTTGAATAGCAGGGAAGGGAGGCTTGATACGAGGATTCCCTCTTTTACCTTCTAGAGATTCTATGAGTGCTGTTTCTTCTCCACAGATATAAGCACCTGCACCACGGTGTACATGTATCATACAATCAAAACCGGTTCCTAAAATATTTTTTCCTAACCAACCATTTTTAGTGGCTTCAATAATGGCCTCTTCTAAAATGTCAGCCACCCATGCGTATTCACCCCTTATGTATATATATGTATCGTTGGATCCTAATGCGAAAGAAGAAATAAGTAAGCCCTCTAATAATAAGTGCGGTAAAAATTCCATTAAATACCTGTCCTTAAAAGTACCAGGTTCACTTTCATCTGCATTACATACTAAGTGACGGGGCACGCCTTCAGGCTTGGCAATAAAACTCCATTTCATACCTGCAGGAAAACCAGCTCCTCCTCTTCCACGAAGTCCGCTTTTTTTTACTTCTTCTACAATGGCTTCAATGGACATTTCTTTCAACGCTTTTTCAGCAGCTACATAACCTCCCTCACGACGATAAACATCATAAGTACGAATACCTGGCACATTTGCTTTTTCTAATAATAATTTTACACCCATTATTTCTTCTTTATTGTTGCTTCTTTATATTTTCTAATTCCCTTCCGAAATTTATTAATTGCTACTTTTTTAATTTTGTGCTACTACTTGCATTCTATATTCAGCAATAATCGCATCCACTTTTTCCTTGGTCAAATGCTCTCTATAAATTTTTCCTACCTGCATCATGGGTGCATAGCCACAAGCCCCTAAACATTCTACCAACTTCAAAGTAAACATACCATCCTTAGTGGTTTCTCCTGGCTTGATATCCAATTGCTCTTGGATATAGGCAATGATATTGTCTGAACCACTAATCATACATGGACCCGTTTGACATACTTCAAATACAAACTTTCCTACAGGCTTTAAATTATACATACTGTAAAAAGTAGCTACTTCATATACTTCAATAGGTTCAATTTTTAATATGCTTGCTACATAATCCATCGCCTCTGTAGGTAACCAACCTCCAAAACTATCCTGCGCCAAATGCAATACCGGTAATAGTGCACTTTTTTGTTTCCCTTCTGGATAATGAGCTACCAAGCGGTTAAACTCAGTCATTTGTTCATTATTAAATTCAAGACTCATATACTCGTTTCGTTTTTCTCAATAATTATTTTCTCCTACTAAAAGCCCGTATCCCAAAGGCTACGCATCCCAAAAGCTACGCATCCCAAAGGCTACGCATCCAACTCTCCTGCAATCAAATTCAAACTACTCATCGTTACCACCGCATCACTTAACATGCCTCCCTTAATCAATTCCTCAAAGGCTTGATAATAAATAAAACAAGGTCTTCTAAAATGTAACCTGAATGGGGTACGCCCAGCATCACTAATTAAATAAAAACCTAATTCTCCATTACCCCCTTCTACTGCACTATATATTTGCCCTTTGGGTAATTCAATCTCTCCCATGATAATTTTAAAATGCCAAATAAGCGCTTCCATCTTTGTATAGACATCTTCTTTCTTAGGCAAATAGTATTCCGGTACATCGGCATGGTATACTTCCGCATCTGTTCCTTTAAATGCTTGTATTTTTTGATAAGCTTGCTTAATGATTGAAATACTTTCATACATTTCTGCATTACGCACTAAAAAGCGGTCATAGTTATCGCCTGTGGTGCCCACGGGTACTTTAAAATCAAAATCTTGATAGCTGCTATAAGGTTGTTGCACACGTACATCGTAGTCAACTCCAGCGGCGCGTAAATTAGGGCCTGTAAAACCATAGTTCATCGCACGCTCTGCGCTAATGCCCCCTGTACCTTGGGTACGCTCCATGAAAATTCGATTGCGCGCAAATAAGTTTTCGAATTCTTTTAAAACTTTAGGATACTCGTCTAAGAATTTCTCGAGTTTCGTAAACGCTGTATTTGTAAAATTCCTTTCAAAGCCACCAATGCGGCCAATATTAGTAGTAAGACGGGACCCACATACTTCTTCATATATTTCATAAATTAGTTCACGGTATTGCATTACGTATAAAAAACCAGTATAGGCGCCTGTATCCACACCTACGATTGAATTACAAATTAAATGATCTGATATACGCGCTAGCTCCATAATAATCACACGCAAATAATCAACACGCTTTGGTAAATCCAATTTCAAAAACCTTTCGCAAGTAATATGCCAGCCCATATTATTAATAGGACTGCTGCAATAATTTAAACGATCGGTGATGGGAGTGATTTGATATAAAGGACGACGCTCTGCTAGTTTTTCAAAAGCGCGGTGAATATAACCCACCGTTTGCTCCGTTGATACCACACGCTCTCCATCCACTTCCATAATATTTTGAAACACCCCATGCGTCGCCGGGTGGGTAGGTCCAATATTTAAAGTAGTCGTTGTTTTTTCAATTGACCCTTTTGGTAATGTTATATGCGTTTGATGTTCCATTCTATTTTTTAATTATATTACCCTCTTCCAAACATTTCATCATCTTTATCAATTCTGGTTTGATCTTCTAGTGGATACTCTTTTCTTAAAGGAAAATAATCCATTTCATCTACATTCAAAATACGTTTTAAATTAGGATGCCCTATAAAATTAATTCCAAAAAAATCATAGGTCTCACGCTCCATCCAATTGGCACTCTCAAATAATTTACTTGCCGTAAATACAGCTGTTTCATTTATAGAAGTACTTATGGAATAACGCAAACGAATATTTTCTGTAAAATTATGTAGATGATATACCACTACTAATTCTGCGCCAATATTATCGGGATAATTGACTCCACATAAGTCGGTTAAGAAAGTAAAAGCTAAACTTGGTTCTTCGTATAAATACTGAAGTACTTTTAAATTCATTTCTTTAGAAGATTCAAAAGATAAAATACCAGACGCCGTCGAGAAATTCAAAACTTGGTCTCCAAATTTTTCTATTAACTTATTTTGTATTGTCTCGTTGCTTAATGCCATTTTTATTCAAAAATTTTATACGCTAATTTTTTATTAGACTTATTGGATTTATTGGATGCCGTAGCTGTTTAATAAGTCACGGTATTTTTCGCTATTTCTTCTGCGAATACTTTCTTGCCCTACTAAGTCTTGTATTTTCATAAAACCGTCAATGATGGCTTCTGGACGTGGAGGACAGCCCGGCACATATACATCCACGGGTATTACTTGGTCAATGCCTTGTAATACAGAATACGTATCAAATATACCGCCGCTAGAAGCGCAAGCACCTACTGCAATTACCCAACGTGGTTCTGCCATTTGTAAATACACTTGTCTTAAAACCGGCGCCATTTTTTTGGCAATGGTACCCATCACCATTAATAAGTCGCATTGACGTGGGGAAAAACCTACACGCTCTGAACCAAAACGAGATAGGTCATAATGGGAAGCCATGGTGGCCATAAATTCAATACCACAGCAAGAAGTGGCAAAAGGTAAAGGCCATAAAGAATTTTTTCTGGCAAGTCCTACTACAGAACTTAACTGAGTTGCAAAAAAGCCATCACCTGGAACACCATCGGGTGCTTTACCCATAGAAATAGCTTCTGAAATTTCAGCTTCTTTAGGATTTAAATTAAAACGTACAGGACGCATATTGATACTTCTTTATTTTTTATAATTAATCTTCCCACTGTAGCGCTCCTTTCTTGATAATGTAGATAAAACCTACTAAAAAGAATGCTACAAATAGAACCACTTCGCCAAATCCAGCCCAGCCTAGACTTTTAAAATTCACCGCATAAGGATAAAAGAAAATAACTTCTACATCAAATAATACAAATAGAATAGCCACCAGAAAATACTTGATCGCCATTGGTGATCTGGCATCACCATGTGTTTCAATTCCACTCGCAAAGTTTTCTAATTTATCACTTGTTGCACGCTTAGGCCCCAACCAACTTGAAAGCAATATCATAAACGCTACAAAGCCCCCTGCAAATAATAATTGCAAGGCAATGGGTAAATAATTAGTAGCGCTGTTTGTCTCGTTCGCAGACATCCAATACTGCAACAGAATCATACATAAGTTTTTGGTGCCGCAAAAATACGCAAAGGATAGCTCATAAAACGAAAAACTCCCCATAAATGGGGAGTAATTTTCAATTATTTTTTACACAATAAATGTACTTAAATAGACGTTTTAGCCTTTTTTGATTTGAGTGGTATCGGCTATCGGCTTTTGAACTGGGGGAGCAGGTGCACCACCCTTAGAATTTTGCATTTTCTTGATAATTTCTATGTTTTTTGTGAACTGCGCCTTGGCTTGAAGGGTGGTTGGATCCTCTGGTACTAATTCTAGTACTTTATCGCACATTAAAACAGCATTTTCATAGCCCTTGGTTTCGTTATAATAGCCAATTAAGCTATAATAATTATTAACTAAGGCCTGTTTATTCTTAGTGACATCCTTTAACAAATAATCGTTTTGAAGATTTACCGCCTCAAATAAGATACCTAGGTTATTAGCCGTATCCAACAATTTAGAGGCCCTCACGTTCATAGAATAGCCATTGGGCTTATCTGGGAAGGTTGCAATATACTCTTTGGCAGTTGAAGAAGCTAAAGCCCCCTCTTTTGCATTGATAGCAATACTTGATGTCTTATAATAGTACACTTCATCTTTTAAACCTCTTAGCGCAGAATAAGTCGCATACCACTTTAATTCATCGGTATACATATTACTTTTTTCTAACATTTCATAGCCTAATTTGTAATATTTTAGCTTGTTAACCTTGGCTGTATCAGCTGCAATAGCTTTTTCTAAAATGACTGCTAAACTAGCTTGGCTACCACTGAATTTGGATAAAATCTTTACCGCTAATTCATAATCGGTATTGACTAATTTATCAGGTGTTGTATTAGTGATATAAGGTTCGATATAAGATTTTGCTAAAACAGTATCTCCTTTTTTATCATAGTTCTTAGCCAATAAAATTGCTAAACCTGGAAAAATAGTAAGACTTCCTGCAGCTTCCATTGCCTTGGCTTTTTCTAAAGATTGATCAAATTGACCAGATCTAAATAAATAGTCGGCACTGAAATATTCAAAAATAGGATCCTTATCTGCGTATTGTAAAAATAAATCCAAATTCGTTTTTGCAATATTTGTACTTACGTCAGCATAATAAGTATATAAAGAAAAATAAACCGGCGCGATAGCTGGATCGGTTGCGATGGCTTTATTAAAATACTCATCTAAAGATTCTTTATTGTTTTGTGTTTGATACACTTTACCAATTCTATAATAAGCATATGCATTTTTAGCATCTGCGTTAATGGCATTTTGAAAAGCAGTAACTGCTTCGCCACCATTTTCACCACCGCCTAATTTTAAATAATTAATACCTAGGTTCACGTAAAGGCTTGAATTCACTACATCGTAGGCGCTCACGGTTTCTTTCAATTTATCAATAGCATACCTGTGATCTCCAATGCTTATTGGCAATTCTGCAAACACATAACCAATGGCATTAATGATATCTTGACTAGGCTTGCCCTTATATTTTCCTTTTGTATTTAAGGTAGAAGTAATGGCTACTTCTAAGTTTTGTTTAACTGCATTCGCATCTGCACCTTCTAATGATTGAATATGAGACATACCCACTAACAACCATGCATCATTGCCTTTTGCTTGTAAACTTTTTTGAAATAATTCTTTTGCTTTTTGGATAGATTCAGGGGTTGAAATACCATTGTAGTTTTGCGCTAACATTGCTTGACCATACCAGAAAGTAGTTTCCCCCTCTCCTGGGTTTTTATCATAAGCCTCCTTAAAAAAATTAAGGGCTGATTTATTTTTTTCATAATTCAATAACTTCACACCCTCCGCTAATGGAGAAGGTGCTACTTGAGCCATTAAGGCAGTAGAAAATGCAAATCCTACGAAAAGAAAAACCAATTTTTTCATCACTTACTTTTTTTCATTTTAAATTTTAAACCCCCTTCAAATACCTAATTGAGTAACCATAAAGTTTACAAGGTATTTACCCCTTTGATATATCTATTTTCTTTATATAAATAAGAATTTAGATGGAGTGCTAAAATATAAATTTTTTGGCAAGAATCCCATTAATTTTTGGTTAATAACGCGAAATTTTAAGGGTATTTGATGAGCGTTAGTTCAATAAACCCTTTCTTTTCTTAAAACCCATTTTGGCAGGTACTAAAAAGGCCCTCTGAAATATTAATTGACCTCTTTCCAGGCTCATAAAATTCAGCAGTCCCGTTCCTAGGCCCGGGGCATTTTCTTTTAAGATATAATAAATGGGTAAAGAAAGAGAATAATGCCCCTTACTAATATTTGCCTGAGAAGGCTGTGAATAGTAGCCTTTTTCAATACATAAAGTGCATTCCACTAAGGCCATTTTGATGATCTTTCTATCTTCCATTTGCTTAGGATCATAATTGTCTCCCACCCAATTCATGCCCACAAAACCAATGGCATTAGGATTATTTTTTATATAAGAAATTACTTCTTCACTTCCATTTGCAGAAACTACATTTTTACCAAAAGGGGTTTCGTGCAATAAACTATCTTTTAAAAAACGAACCACCCCTGTTAAATGACTTCCATCCATTACCACTTGCTTATTGTTCTTACCACTAAGTGCTGCACTTAATTCGGCCATCGAGAAAACAGAATCTTTTGATTTTTTATTCACCACCACCGCAATGGCATTGTAAGCAAGTATACCAAAAGTAGGCGCATAGCTTAGTTGGTCTTTATAATTGGCCTGCTCTTTTTTATCTAGGCCTCTTGTGACAATAATCATGCGGGTACTATCGGATGCTAAATCTTTGAAGCAATCTATTTCAGATTTATAAGCAACTTCAATATTAGCATTGGGAAAACTTAATGCAAATACTTTAAGCTCTTGTTCTATAAAAGGTTTAAAGCTTTCTTCTACAGAAATACGAATACGACCTTCACTAGGGCTGTCTATTAGCTCAGTTTTAGCGCTTGTCTTGCAAGCAGAGGCCAAAACGCAAACACTCATTATGATATATAAATAACGCATGAACTTAATTTAATTGTCAATGTAATAGTTAATGAAAAACAGAGAAGACTAATACATTTGATGAATACCTCTATACAATCTGAAACCACCATATAACAAACAAAGACCTCCAAAAATATATCTAAAGTCGGCACCTGCGTTTATTATCATGTCTAAGTGGAACCATTTAGCGCCCAGCATTAAGACTCCGCAACCTAAAATGAGGGTGGCCATGGTATAGTCATAAATACTTCTAAAAATTCGGTACGTACGCTCCGATTTTTCACGAGGCGCATTGGGCCTGGGCTCATAGGGTTGTTGGCTAGGTTCTTGATTTTCCATAAAATCGGGTTTTGGTAGGCAATTTAAACAATTAATAGCCGATGAATTTAAAAAATTTATCTTTACTTATAAATTTGAAACTATGAGCAAACCTTCTTTGCCACAAGGTACCAGAGATTTTAATGCGGCTACGGTTCAAAAGCGTCAGTTTATATTTAAGACAATCCAATCTGTTTTTGAAATTTATGGGTTTCAGCCATTGGAAACTCCTGCTATGGAGAACCTGGAAACTTTAATGGGCAAGTATGGTGAGGAAGGCGATAAGCTCATATTTAAAATTTTAAATAACGGCTTAGACAATCCACAGAAAAAAGAACAAACATTAGAAGGTATTGAAAAATTATTCGAAGGTAAAAATAGTACGGCCATTACAGAACGTGCATTAAGATATGATTTAACCATTCCCTTCGCCAGATATGTGGCCATGAACCATGGGTCACTTAGCTTTCCTTTTAAAAGATATCAAATACAACCTGTATGGCGTGCCGATCGTCCACAAAAAGGAAGATACCGTGAATTTTATCAATGCGATGCGGATGTAGTGGGTAGTGAAAGTTTATTAAACGAAGTGGATTTAGTAGCAGTATATTTAACTGCTTTTCAAAAATTAAATTTACCCGTAATAGTAAAAATTAATAATAGAAAAATTTTACTAGCCCTTGCACAAATATGTGGAGGAGAAGATAAACTGATTGATTTAACCATTGCTATTGATAAGCTTGATAAAATTGGTTGGGAGAAAGTAAAAGAAGAATTACATAATAAAAAATTTAGCGAGGCGCAACAAAAAATTATTCAACAGTATTTAACCATTGAAGGAAGTAATACAGAAAAATTAAATCAGTTAGCAGCCTTATTAGGTAATAATGAAACAGGCATAAAAGGAATAGAAGAAATAAATTATGTATTAGACTACCACGCACAAACGGGTATGGCCAAGCATTTAGAGGCCGACTTTACATTAGCCAGGGGCTTGAATTATTATACAGGTATTATTTTTGAAGTTAAAGCCATAGAGGCTCAAATGGGCAGTATTGGTGGTGGCGGACGCTATAATGACTTAACCAGTTTGTTTGGCGTACCCAATATTGCAGGCGTAGGCATTAGTTTTGGCGTAGATAGAATTTATGACGTCATGGAAGAGAAGAATTTATTTCCAACAACCATTGATCAAACCACTCAAGTATTATTTTTTAATTTAGGAGAGCAGGAAGCGAAAGCCGCCTATTTGCAAATGATACCATTAAGGGATAAAAAAATTGCTTGTGAAATTTACCCTGAAAAAAGTAAATTCGACAAGCAATTTAAATACGCTGAGAAAAAAGGAATTCCCTATGTTATTATAATGGGGACCGAAGAGCTAGCTAAAAATGAATGCACTGTAAAAAATATTGTTACGGGCAAACAAGCTACCGTGTCTTTATCGGACCTTTCTAATTTTGAATTCTAGTAATTTTTATTCGCCCAAACCTTTGCGTAAAAATCTTCTTGCTTTATTGCATATGAAGCAGCAGCTCTTTTAGCTGTTAACTCCATACCTTGTACAATAATAGTTAAGGTTTCTACTGCATTATCTGCCCCTCTTTTAAAAATAATAGGTGCATCATAAGCAGCTAAATAAAAAGTATCTACCCCTTTCTTTTCTAAGGGTGTAGAACCCATTGCTGAATTAATAGTTAATACTGTGTCTTCTGCAGTTATAGTTACTTCTGTCACTGGACTTCCTTCTGGAAATACATATTTACCTAAATAGTCTTTCAAATTACTTGTTTGTGCATTTACGCTAGCAAATACCCCCATTAGGATGCATGCCATTAAGAAGATTTTTTTCATAATTTATTATTTTTTTGTTTCAAATCGATTTTCGAAAATAGGTAAAACATGGCCTATTTAATAATAAATTTATATTAATTATTCTGCGTGCTAAAAAGAGGCTAAAAAAAGATTTAAAAGTATACAAATCCGATCAAGTATCTTTGCATTATGGAGAAGACAAGACCTAATATTAGACAGGTAGAAGTCGCTGACATTGAGCGATTTATATCAAAAATAGGCGAAAAGCCTTTTAGAGTAAAACAAATTGTTGAATGGTTATGGCAAAAACATGCCCATAGCTTCGATGAAATGACCAACTTAAGTAAGGACCTACGCTCCTTATTAGAAAATGAATTTCAACTGCCTGCTTTACAAATTAATACCACCCAACAAAGTGAAGATGGTACTTTAAAAACGCGTTTTAAAACTTTTGACGGACATATGATTGAAGGAGTGCTCATTCCCACTACTTTAAGAAAGACCGCCTGCGTTTCTTCCCAAATTGGATGCAGCCTTAGTTGTAAGTTTTGTGCAACGGGTACTATGGAGCGTAAAAGAAATTTAAGCTTTGATGAAATTTATGATCAAGTCGTTTACATACTACAACAAAGCGAAGCCACTTATGAAAAACATTTAAGCAATATTGTTTTCATGGGCATGGGTGAGCCTTTAATGAATTATCATAATGTTTTAAAGGCCATTGAAAAAATTACCTCTCCTGATGGATTAGGTATGAGCGCTAAAAGAATTACAGTCTCCACTGCAGGTCTGGTAAAACAAATTAGACAATTAGGCGACGATAATGTGAAATTTAAATTAGCCATTTCACTTCATGCCGCCAACGATAAAAAGCGTAATGAAATTATGCCCATTAACGAAAGTAATAATATCAAAGGCTTAATTGAAGCCATTAATTACTTTTATAAAAAGACAGGCACTGAAGTTACTTTTGAATATATTTTATTCAAAGACTTTAATGACTCTGAAAAAGACGCTGAAGAACTGACTAAAATTTATAGACAAGTACCAGCCGATTTAATCAACATTATTGAATACAACCCGGTTGATATTTTTCCTTTTGATAAACCAGACGAAGAAGGCTTTGAAAGATTTGTAGAAATTTTACAAAAAAATAGAGTGAATGTGCGCGTAAGACATAGTAGAGGAAAGGATATTGACGCCGCCTGTGGTCAATTAGCCAATAAAGATAATTTTTAATAGTAGGAGGCATGAATCAAAAAAGATCTGACAACTTTGACAAGTTTTCTAATAAGAAAAAAGGAAGCGCTGTTAAAGAAGAGTATAGACAAGAAAAAAAGAAAGCCAAAGTTGAAATGAGGGCTGCCGGAGAAGCCATGCGTCAAAGAAAAAAAGACAAAGAAAGAGGTATTCCTGTTGAACCCTTAGGCAATAATAAAAGAATTCCCCCTGCTTCAAAAAGAACAACTACTTCTTATGTGAAAAAAGGAGAGGCACCTAAATATGGTGAATTGGCTAGCCCCTTTCCTGCTAAATCTAAGTTCACTAATAAAAGAACCCCTGCTTCCATGGACAAGGCGGATGAAAAAAGAACAGCTTCTATAGGAAAGGTGACTGCTGCTGCCGATGCCCCCTTTGAACAAATGCCTTTGAATAAATATATTGCACACGCTGGTATATCGGGTCGAAGAGAAGCAGCAGAATTAGTGAAGGCTGGACATGTTGCAGTAAATGGTGATACTGTTTTAGAACCTGGTTATAAAGTGAAGTACAAAGATGTAGTAAGATTAAAAGGTAAAGTTTTACAATTACAAGTAACCCCTGTTTATATTTTATTAAATAAACCAAAGGATTATATATGCACTGCTTCAGACCCTGAAGGCCGAAAAACTGTTTTAGATATTATTAAAAACGCCACCACACAAAGAATGTTTCCGGTGGGTCGTTTAGATAGAAATACAACAGGTGTTTTAATTTTAACCAACGATGGTGACTTAGCACAAAAATTAACACACCCTTCTTACGAGATTAAAAAAATATACGAAGTGACTTTAGATAAACCTGTGACCAAGGCCGATATGGAGTCTATAGCTGCAGGTGTTGAATTAGAGGACGGATTTATTGCTGCCGATGCAGTAAGTTATTTATCGAATACTTCTAAAAATGTAATTGGTATTGAAATTCATAGTGGCCGCAATCGTATTGTGCGTCGTATTTTTGAACATTTAGGCTACGATGTAAGACATTTAGATAGAGTCATGTTTGCCAACCTTACCAAGAAAAATGTAGACCGTGGTAAATGGCGTTTTTTAGCTGAAAAAGAAGTAAGATTACTTAAGTTTTTAAATAAATCATTTACCAGAAAATCTTCCAAATAAATAGTACATGTTATCAATATTATTTATTTGGAAGAATATGATTGTGTTGAATAAACCCGCTGGTTTATTAAGTATTCCCGATAGATTTGGCAAGGATGTTTCTTTAAAATCTTTATTAATAGAAAAATACGGAGAAATATTTACCGTACACCGATTAGACCAATACACAAGTGGATTAATTGTATTTGCAAAAAATGCGGAAGCTCATAAATTATTAAGCGAATTATTTGAAGGAAGAACTATTGAAAAAAAATACCTAGGCTTAGTTTTAGGCAGACCCCCGGCTGAAGGAAGTATTGACCAACCCATTATGGAACATCCTGTAAAAAAAGGAACCATGGTAGTACATGCCAAAGGAAAAACAGCTTTAACTACTTACCAGGTTATAGAAAATTACAAACGCTTCGCATGGGTTTCATTTCAAATTCATACAGGAAGAACACATCAAATACGCGTACACGCCAAACAAATAGGACATCCCATTGTAGCCGACGATGTTTATGGAGACGGCGAGAAATTATTACTGTCATCCATTAAAAAGAAAAATTTTAAACTAAGTAAGGCTGAGGAAGAAGAAAGGCCCATACTTGCAAGACAGGCTTTACATGCGCATACATTATCATTTATATACAAAGAAGTAGCACTTCATTTAGAAGCTCCTTTACCTAAAGACTTAACAGCCACTTTACAGCAGTTGGATAAATGGAATAAAGAAAAATAATTTCGTCTTTACCTATTGATCCGAAGGTGCCGTAGGAGGTAAGGTATATAAATCCAATAAGCCATCGGGGAGTTCAACGCTAATGGTCTTAGCCTTATGGTTCACGGCTTTTAAACTTTCTTCGTGCAAAGGAATATAGGCTTCTTGGCCTTGGTATAATATAGTAACCATTAATTGATGCGGTTGTTCTATTACTTCTTGAATAACCCCGATAGCTTTTCCTGCTTCTTCTACTGTATAGCCTAATAATGCTAAAGGCGATTGCTTATCCACTAATTTTTGAAATTCATCTTGAGGTAACCAAACTTTTTTTCCTAAAAGCATAGCAGTAGCTTCTCTAGTATTAATGCCCTCCAATTGTAAATGCGAAATAGTATCTGTTTTAACAGAAGCGCTTTGAATAAAATAAGGAATAAAACTAGCAGCATTTTTTTCAATGAATAGGGCTTCAATACCTTTAAAATTAATTGGTTTGCCTAGTGCATGCTCGATAATAACATGACCCGTAATACCATGTGGTGCCACAATTTTACCAATATGTATATAACTACTCATTTGCTAATTTAATTCTTTTATCGACAAAATCATTTTCAAAAAAAACCCCCAATTCCGTTGATAGGAACTAGGGGCATTTATAAAGCTAGATTAATTTTAAAATTATTCTGCAGCAGGCGTCTCTTCTGTTGATGCTTCAACAGATGCTTCAGAGGTTGCTTCAGCTACTGGTGTAGCTTCTTCTTCCACTGGTGCAGCTACTTCTTCTACTGCTACTTCATCTACAGCTATTGGTTCTGCTACTTTTTTAGCAACAGGTACATACACTTTTTTAGCAGCTTCTGCTTTTTTGTGTGTATCGTTTGTGCTTGCAATTTTTGTTTCATGTGCTGCATACCATGTTTGGAATTTCTCCATTGCGGTAGCATCATCAAACAAACCTAATTTTACTCCACGAAGTAAATGTTTCAAATAAAGAACTCCTTTGAAAGATAAAATTCTGTGAACGGTGTCTGTAGGTTGAGCACCTTTGTTTAACCACTCCAATGCCTTTTGACGATCCAATTGGATAGTTGCAGGAACTGTTAATGGGTTGTAAGTACCAATTTTTTGGATGAATTTACCATCTCTTGGTGCGCGTCCGTCAGCCACTACTATAAAGTAGAAAGGCCTTTTTTTACTACCGTGACGTTGTAGTCTCATTTTTACTGCCATGTTAAATAGAAATTTATAGGCGTTATTAAATAGGGTTAACCGGGTGCAAATATAGTAAAAAACAGCGAATAAACCAAGGAAAAAGAGGTTTAAAACTTACTATTATATGATTATCAATGACTTAGACTTAAATTAGCGTCTCAAACCAGGCATTTTACCTGGCATTGACCCACTAGACATTTGCTTCATCATCTGCTTCATTTGGTCGAACTGCTTCATAAAAGCATTGATTTCTCCAATATCCTTACCTGCTCCTTTGGCAATTCTTTGTTTGCGACTTGTTGAAAGTAAGTCCGGATTTCTTCTTTCCAAAACAGTCATCGATTGTATTATGGCTTCCACTCCTTTAAAGGCATCGTCTTTAATATCTACATCTTTTAAACTTTTGCCCATGCCTGGAATCATGCCCATTAAATCTTTTAAGTTGCCCATTTTTTTTATCTGCTGTATCTGCGTTAAGAAATCTTCAAAATCAAATTGATTTTTTCGAATTCTCTTTTCTAATTTTTTAGCTTCTGCTTCATCAAATTGCGACTGCGCTTTCTCTACCAATGAAGTAATATCACCCATGCCTAAAATTCTTTGGGCCATTCTTTCTGGGTGAAAAACAGTGAGCGTATCTAATTTTTCACCACTACTCATAAACTTGATAGGCTTATTCACTGTGTACTTTATAGACAAGGCGGCACCCCCTCTAGTATCCCCATCTAATTTTGTTAATACCACACCTGTAAAATCTAAACGATCGTTAAAAACCTTAGCGGTATTCACTGCATCCTGCCCTGTCATTGAATCTACAACGAATAATATTTCTTGTGGTTGAATTTCATTTTTAATAGCAGCTACTTCATTCATCATAATTTCATCTACTGCAAGTCGCCCCGCAGTATCAATTATAATTACATTTTTATTATTGGCTTTAGCATATACCAATGCATTTTGTGCAATAGAGACTGCATTTTTATTTTCTCTTTCTACAAAAACATCTACCCCAATTTGCTCAGCTAGTATCATTAATTGGTCCATCGCTGCAGGACGGTAAATATCTGCAGCTACTAACAAAGGCGATTTTTTTTGCGCTTTTAAATAGTTTGCCAACTTACCTGAAAAAGTAGTTTTACCAGAACCTTGTAAACCTGCTACTAAAATAATAGTAGGATTTTTAGAAAGGTCCATCAAAGAAGCTTCAGTGCCCATCAAAGCCGTTAATTCGTCTTGCACAATTTTCACCATCAATTGCCCAGGACTAATGGCATTAATGACCTTGGCACCAATGGCCTTTTCTTTAATACTATCAGTAAATTCTTTGGCAATTTTAAAATTGACATCGGCATCCAATAAAGCCTTTCTAATATCTTTTAAGGTATTGGCAACATTCAATTCATTAATTCTTGCCTGCCCTTTTAGGTGCTTAAACGCAGATTCTAATTTTTCACTCAAACTATTAAACATACTTACAACATTAAGGGAGCAAAGATAAGTGATCAGAACCAGTCATACACCATCAATTCAAAAGGTATAATTACGTTAAAATTGGTAAATTAAGATGTATCTTAATATGATATAAGCTATTGATTTACATATACTTATAGCAATTTAGATAATACTCTATATATGTCTTGACAGTTTGTTAACTAATAAATAATAAAAAATACTTGGAACCTAACCTTTATTTAATATTATTGCATCAAACGAAACAATTTTTAAGAGGAGCTAGTTATATATGAGTAAGAAACAATTATTTACACTTGAATTTCCGGTGAGATGTTCACCTAATATATTATTTGAATTTTTATCCACTGCCTCTGGACTACAAGAGTGGTTTGCAGACAAAGTAGATGAATGGGAAAATGTTTTTAGTTTTTCATGGAATAAAGGTGTGCCAGAGAAAGCAGAATTAGTGGACCAAGAGTCAGATAAATTCATAAAATTTAGATGGCTACATGGAGAGAAGAATGAATACTTCGAATTTAGAATTGAAAAAACAGAAATTTCAAATCAAACTATTTTAATCGTGAAAGATTTTGCTGAGAAAAACGAAGTCAAAGACCAGAGCCGACTTTGGGAATATCAGATTAAAGAGCTCTTTCATCGCATAGGTAGTTAGCACTAACATTTTGTTCAAGAAATTAGACATACTAATTCTTAAAGCCTTCATTGGCCCCTTTTTGGCAGCACTCACTATTTCAACTTTTGTGCTGACCATGCAATTCTTTTGGTTATACATTGACGACTTAGTGGGTAAAGGATTAGACCTATTTACCATTTTAGAATTAGTAGGACTAGTCTCTGTAAGTACTTTTACAACGGCCCTTCCCTTAGCCTTACTTTTTTCTTCCATCATGACCTTTGGCAACTTAGGAGAGAGCTTTGAACTCATTGCCATTAAGGCCGCAGGCATTCCGCTCATTCGTTTTATGCGTCCCTTATTTATATTCACTATTTTTTTAGCGGGTATTGCCTTTTTATTTTCAAACAATATTATTCCGGTAACGCAGATGAAGCTTACCAATTTAAAATATGAAATCATTGTAGCCAAGCCTGCCATTGATTTAAAGGAAGGTATATTTTATGATAAAATTGACGGCTATGTAATTAAATTAGGCAAAAAAGAATCGAATGATACTGTAATGCATAATATTGCCATCTTTGAAAAAAGATTTGGATTGCAAGATAATTTAATCATGGCCGAGTCGGGGGTGATGCGCGTGTCTAAAAATAAAAAGTTTTTAGAATTTGTAATGTATAATGGTTGGCGTTATCAAGAGAGAGGAGCGCGCAGTACAACCAATACAGAATTCACTAGGCTTTATTTTAAAGAATATAAAAAAGTATTTGACCTGAAAAGTTTTCAGATGAATAAAAGCAGTGATATATTGTACGATCCCAAAATGTTAAGTGTTCGACAACTTAGCAAGGCCATGGATTCTTTAGAAAATAAAGACGCCTACTATATTAAAAAAACCAATGCCGATGTAGCTTCTTACTTAAAATTTATGAACTACAAGGATAGTGCCGCCCTTTTTAATGCTAAGAAAAATACCCGTCCCTTAAAAAAATTTAGTACTCTTATTCCCGATTCTTTAGTAAGCAGTATTCAACTCACCTCAGGCTATCAGTTTTCTTCCCTATTATATAACCTTAAGGCTATCTCGGATACTTATAAAGAAAATAAAAATGCAAGTTCCTTGCATGGAATAGAATGGCATCGAAAATTTACTTTATCCTTTGCCTGTTTTGTACTTTTTTTAATAGGAGCCCCCTTGGGTTCCATTATTCGTAAAGGAGGACTAGGCACACCCTTGGTGTTAGCCATTATATTTTTTGTACTCTTTTTCTTATTGAACAATTTTGGTGAGAAATTGGCAAAATCAGGACAATGGGATGTATTCTCTGGTATGTGGATGTCCTCCATTATTTTAATACCCGTTGGCTTGTTTTTAACCTATAAGGCTATGCGCGATTCCCAGCTATTTAACCAGGAATTTTACTACCGACTTTTACAGCCAATTAAAGTAACTTTACAGAAGTACTTTAAAAAATAAAACCATGTCAAAATCAACTCAAAACAGACGTCAGTTTATCGCTACTTCTGGTAAAGCAGGTATGGCCATAGCAGCAATGCCATTAATGGCTAAAATAAGTCCAATGACTTCAATTAATTCAATGGCAACATTGACTGCTGCAGGTGAATATGCACAGCAGCCTTTAAATTATGGCTATGCAGCATTGGAACCTTTTATTGATGCCATGACTATGGAAATTCATTACACAAAACATGCAGCCACTTATGCTAAAAACTTGGCAGATGCTGCGCTTGCAGAAAAACTGGATATCCAAACAACAACTATACAAGATTTATTAAAAAATATTTCGCATTATTCTCCAAAAATGAGAAACAATGCTGGCGGCCATTATAATCATGAAATGTTTTGGCAATTAATGAAGCCCGCACCTGCCACTGCACCAAGCGGTGAATTAGCAGAAGCCATTAATAAAAGTTTTAGTTCATTTGATAATTTTAAAACTGCTTTTAGTGATGCAGCTAAAACAAGATTTGGTAGTGGATGGGCTTGGTTAATTGTAAAAGCAGATAATAGTTTAGCGGTTTGCTCAACACCTAATCAAGATAATCCATTGATGGACATTGCAGAAATAAAAGGATCACCTATTCTAGGTTTAGATGTTTGGGAGCATGCTTATTATTTAAAGTATCAAAATAAACGCCCCGACTATATTAATGCTTTTTGGAATTTAGTGAATTGGGAATTTGTACAGAAAAAATACGCAGAGGCGATCACTAAAAAATAATTCCAAAGTGCCTTATTCTAAACAAAATTTGAAGGTTCAATATTTTGTAACAGCTTTAACTATTGTTGTTTTTTTTCTTAAAGTAGTTACATATGTATTAACCCACTCCTTGTCAGTTTTATCTGATACATTGGAAAGTGTGGTAAATATTGTAGCTACTTTAGTGGGGTCCTATAGTTTGTTTATAGCTTCCAAACCCAAGGACAAAGATCACCCTTATGGTCATGGTAAAGCTGAATTTATATCTGCAGCATTTCAAGGAAGTTTAATTATAGGTATAGGATGTTTGATTATTTACAAAGCCATCGACAGTTTTATTCATCCTGTTTCTTTACACAATCTTAATAATGGAATTTGGTTATTAGTCATTATTGCTATCATTAATTTAGTAACTACCTTGTTTCTTAATCGCATTGGTAAAAAAAATAAATCATTAGCCATTTTATCTTCTGGTAAATTATTTAAAATTGATTTTTTTACCACCGCCTCTGTTGCCATTGGTATTATATTATTGATGGTAACGGGCTATCAAAAAATTGACGCCCTTATTGCACTATTCTTAGGTGTATATGTCATTTACGATGGTTATAAAATTGTAAGACAATCCCTGGCTGGTATTATGGACGAAGCAGACATGGTATTATTAGAAGAAGTGATTACTGAAATAAATTTATCAAGGAATGCAAAATGGATTGACCTGCATAACTTAAGGGTGATTAAATATGGCATGATGATGCATATAGACTGCCACTTAACAGTGCCTTGGTATTATAATGTAAACGAAGCACATGCAGCAGTGGATGATTTTACACAATTGATAAAAAATAGGTTTGGCAACAGCGTGGAGTTTTATATTCACACAGATGGCTGTATGCCTTTTAGCTGCCCCATTTGTACTATTGATAATTGTGAAAAAAGAAAAGCCCCCTTTGAAAAAAGATTAAATTGGAATTTAGAAAATGTATTATTGGATAGCAAACATCAATTGTCCTAAATATTTAATATAAATAAGAATAATAAAATTTTATAAAAAAAATTACAAACTATGAAAGCATGGTCCGACTATCAAGAAAAAAATAAAGATCGTTTCTTAGAAGAACTACTAGCCTTATTACGTATACCAAGTGTGAGTGCTAAAAACGAACACAATGGTGATATGCTAGCCTGTGCTAAAGCCGTAGAAAAATCTTTGCAAGAAGCAGGGGCACCCATTACCAGAATTTATGAAACAGAGGGTCACCCTATTGTTTATGCAGAAATAAATGTTGACCCTACACTGCCTACTGTTCTTGTTTACGGGCATTACGATGTGCAACCTGCAGAGCCTCTAGAGCTTTGGCATAGTAGCCCTTTCGACCCCACTATTAAAGATGGTAAAATATTTGCACGCGGTGCTTGTGACGACAAAGGGCAATTTTATATGCATGTGAAGGCATTAGAAATAATGACCAAGACTAATTCATTATGTACTAATATTAAATTTATCATTGAAGGGGAAGAAGAAATTGGAAGTCCTAACTTGGCGGCCTTCGTTAAAACCCATACCGAACTTTTAAAGGCAGATGTAATTTTAATTAGTGATACAGCCATGATTAGTATGGATACCCCTTCTATTGATATTGGCGTAAGAGGATTAAGTTACATAGAACTAGAAATTACAGGACCTAATAGAGACTTACACAGTGGGGTATATGGAGGCGCGGTGGCTAACCCAATTACCATTTTATCAAAAATGATTGCTTCATGTCATGATGAAAATAATCATATCACCATTCCTGGTTTTTATGAGGATGTGATTATATCCACCGATGCAGAAAGAAAAAAAATGGCAGAAGCGCCATTCGATGAAAATGAATTCAAAACCGACTTAGGTATTCAAAATGTTTGGGGTGAAAAAGGATATAGCACCAATGAGCGAACTGGTATACGCCCTACTTTAGAAGTGAATGGAATTTGGGGTGGCTATACCGGTGAAGGCGCAAAGACGGTTTTACCTTCCAAGGCCTTTGCAAAAATTTCTTGCCGCTTGGTGCCGAATCAATCGGCAGAAAAAATTACAGCCATGGTACTTGCACACTTTAAAAAAATTGCACCCGCTAATATTACCGTAAATGCATTTGAACATCATGGAGGGGAGCCTTATATTACCCCTATTGATTCTCATGAATACCAAAGTGCCGCCAAGGCTATTGCGACTACTTTTGGCAAGGATCCTATTCCGGTGCGTGGCGGTGGTAGTATTCCCATTTGTTCTTTGTTTGAAAAAGAATTAGGGGTGAAAATTGTGTTTATGGGATTTGGATTAGATAGTGACAACTTACATAGCCCTAATGAAAAATATGATATTGTCAATTTTTATAAAGGCATTGAAACCATTCCTTATTTCCATCAATTTTTTGCAGAAAAACAAGACTAAGCATGAAAGTTGCTACTATTATCAAAACAGAAAAGAAAAAAGTACGATTAGATAAATACTTATGGTCTATTCGTATTTTTAAAACAAGATCTCAGGCCACCGAAGCTATTGACAAAGGACGCGTTAAAATAAAAGGTGAACCTGTGAAAGCTTCGCGAAATGTAGTAGTAGGTGATGAGTTCGAAGCCAGAACGGAGCATAAAAATTGGGTGATTAGAGTGACGCAAGTATTAGAAGGAAGATTGGCCTATGCAGAAGCCATTAAATATTATGAAGACCTAACTCCTATTGAAGAATTAGAAAGAGTAAGGCAGGTGGCATCCACTTTCCAAACAGGTAAGCGATTAAGTAAAATTGGAAGGCCTACAAAAAAAGACAGACGCGATTTAGGAGAATTATTAGATTAAACAAATCTCTTAGGATTCTTTTATCTTTACCATATGACCATTGAAATTTTAACAGTACTTCCGGAATTATTAGCCAGCCCCTTTGAACATAGTATGATGAAAAGGGCGCAGGAAAAAGGTTTGCTTACTATAAAATTGCATAACCTCAGAGACTGGGCTATTAATAAACATGGCCAGGTGGACGACTACCAATATGGAGGAGGTGCTGGTATGGTAATGGTTTGCGAACCGCTAGCTGCTGCCATTGACCAATTACAAGAAGCAGGTAAGTTTGATGAAATTATTTTTATGACACCCGACGGCGAGCGTTTTAATCAAAAGCAAGCCAACACCCTTTCCTTACAAAATAGAATTTTAATTATTTGTGGTCATTATAAAGGTATTGACCAAAGAATTAGAGATTTATATGTCACCAAAGAAATATCCATTGGCGATTATGTTTTAAGTGGGGGTGAATTAGCAGCCGCTGTGCTAGTAGATGCCATTGGAAGGCTTATCCCTGGAGTATTGAACGATGAAACTTCAGCATTGACCGATTCATTTCAAGATAATTTATTGGCCCCTCCTGTGTATTCAAGGCCTGCTGAATTTAGAGGTTTACCTGTACCTCCTATTTTACTAACCGGTGACCCTAAAAAAGTAGATGATTGGAGGCAGGAACAGGCCATTTTACGTACAAAAGACCGCAGACCCGATTTATTGGACAAAGACTAACCCGTTTATCCCTTTTTTTACAGAATTTTTGCATCTTATTAAGGCTGTTTTAATTACATGTTAGATATTTGCACCCTAATGCAAAATCGATACCAGTACCTACCCTTTTTTAATAAGGCTTACAAAAAAATGAGCTTGCTTTTAAGCCTACTGTTTTGCAGTTATTTCATAGAGGCTCAAAATATTTCTGAATTTCAAAAAGGATTTCAATTACATATACAACCCACTACGGATAAAATTAAAATAGATGGCATTTTAGACGAACCCGTTTGGGCCACTACTGAAGTAGCTAAAAATTTTATTAAAAAATTTCCAAATGATATTGGAGAGGCCAAACGTCAAACTGAAGTAAGATTTACTTACGATAATGAAAATATTTATTTTGGATTTAAAGTCTATGATAGTGGAACGGCTATTTCTAGAAGTTTAAAAAGAGATATTGGTAATGAAGGAAATGATGGTATTGGTATCATGTTGGATCCCTTGAATAAAAAAACCAACGGTTTTTTCTTTTTATTAAGCGCTTTAAATGTTCAATCAGAAGATCAACTCAATTTAAGTTTTCAAGAAAAGCCTTCTTGGAGTTGGGATACGAAATGGTTTTCTGCCACCAAGGATTATGGAACTTACTGGATTGCAGAAATAATGATTCCCTTAAAATCTATTAGGTATGACCCTAAACAATTACAATGGGGTATTAATTTTTTAAGGGCCGATGCAAAACATAATGAATATAGCACTTTTACCAAGGTGCCCCCTATTTTTAAAGCCTATGATTTAGGCTATATGGGTTTATTAAACTGGCCTGCAGCCACGCCAAGTTCAAAAAATAATATTATTTTTCTACCCTTTATATCGGGATCTAGTGGAGAAGACCAAGAAAATGGAAAGTCTCTGAACACCAGTGCTACCGGTGGTTTTGATGCAAAAGTGGCATTAAACGCTTCACTAAATTTAGACTTAACAGTCAATCCCGATTTTTCTCAAGTAGAAGTAGACGAACAAGTAACTAACCTTACCAGGTTCAATATTTTTCTTCCAGAAAAAAGAGGTTTCTTTTTAGAAAATTCAGATTTGTTTTCCAATTTTGGTATGCCCTTTATAAGACCTTTTTATTCTAGAACTATTGGACTAGATAAAGACGGTAATAAAATTCCTATTTTATTTGGAGCAAGAATGTCTGGTAATTTAGACCCTTCTACGCGTATTGGTGTGATGAATATGCAGACAGGTAAACAAGGAAATTACTCAGCCGAAAATTTCACTGCCTTTACTTTGCAAAGAAGTGTATTGAAGCGTTCCATTATAAAAACTTACTTTTTAAATAGAGAAAATTTTATTTCAGAAGCAGAAGCAAAGAAAAATCCATTAGATAAATATGGTCGTAACGCCGGGCTAACTTTTGAGTATTCAAATACAGCAGGAACATTTAGTAGTTGGACCGATATACATAAATCTTTTAAGTCAGGCATTAATGACGATGATATTTATGCAACCACTGGATTTATGACAAATTCAAAACATTGGTCTTATGTTTCACTTATTGGAAGCCTAGGAAAAAATTATTACACCGACATGGGATTTGTGCAAGGCATTGATAATTATGACGCCATTAGAGATACGACTATTCGAGTTGGTTTTAAAAATATATTCAATTCGCTTAGCTACAAGTTATTTCCTGCAAATGGCCCCATTGGTAAAATGGTTTTGAAAATTGAAAGTTTCACTACGCTACATCCCGATAATTCCATTAATCAAGCCGATAATAAATTGGGATCTGATTTTCAATTCAAAAACGCTTCACTTTTCAGTCTTGATTTAAAAAATACAATTGTCAACTTGTTATATCCTATTTCTTTTACTAAAGGGGTTCCATTGCCTATTGGAAATTATACTTTCAATCAGATTCAGATAAAATACAGTTCTGATATGAGAAAAATATTTGGAATAGAAGGTATTTTGAATATAGGTCAGTTTTATAATGGGCAAGTAAAAGGAATTTCCATGGGCATTACTTACAGAAACCAACCCCATTTTAAAGTTTTATTAAGCGCTCAATTTAATAATATCGTATTTCCCAACCCCTATGGCAGCACCAATTTAGTATTGTTACAACCAAGAGTAGAGTGGAATTTCAGTACAAAATTATTCTGGACCACTTTTATTCAATACAATACACAGAGCAATAACTTCAATATTAATAGCCGCCTACAATACAGGTTCAAGCCTATGAGCGACTTCTTCTTGGTATACACCGATAATTACTTTACCGACCCTCTATTTAAAAATAAAAATAGGGCGCTAATTTTTAAATTTAGTTACTGGTTTAATTTGTAGTGGCAACTACTAAAAAAGTAGTTTTCACCTCAAAATAACTGTTCTAGCCTTATTTGTGAGCCTCAGGATAAGCCGTTTGTACCTTTTTTTCAAAAAAACTTTAACTAATTAGGGCTGTTTTAATTACATAGAGGATATTTGCACCCTAATGCAAAATCGAGACCAGCAGCTTTCCTTATTAATAAAATCTTACAGAAAGCTTTGCTTGCTTTCGATATGGCTATTTATTGGATACGGCACTCAAGCTCAAAATATTTCAGATTTTCAAAAAGATTTTCAATTAAACATTCAACCCACTACAAATGCCATTGTACTAGATGGTATTTTAGATGAACCCGTTTGGAAAACAGCTACACTTGCTAATAATTTTACAAAAAAATATCCCAATAATATAGGCGCTCCAAAGCAAGCGACAGAAGTACTTATGACCTATGATGATAAAAATATCTACTTCGCCTTTAAAGTATTTGCTAAAGAGGAACAAATTATCAAAAGTTTAAAAAGAGATGTAGGCTATGAAGGTTCAGATGGCGTAGCTATTATTTTAGATCCATTGAGTCAAAAAACCAATGGTTTTATTTTTGCACTCACCTCCAAAAATGTTCAATCAGAAGATGAACTCACCACCAATACTGAAGAAAAACTTTCTTATAGCTGGGATACCAAATGGAATTCTGCTACCAAAATGTATGCTGGTTACTGGATTGCAGAAATTGCCATTCCTTTAAAATCATTGAGGTATAATAATAAGCAACCATTTTGGGGCATTAATTTTTTAAGGGGTGATTTGCAAACCAATGAATATAGCTGTTGGAACAAAGTGCCTCCTATATTTAAATCCTATGATCTAGGCTACATGGGCATTTTAAATTGGCCAAGCGCTCCGCCAAAATCTAGTGCTAATAAAATACTACTTCCCTATATCACTGGAAATTCAACCACTGATGATGAAAATAAAAAATCGCTTCAAAATAATGGCAATATTGGCTTTGATGCTAAATTAACACTAAGCTCCTCTTTAAATTTAGATGTAACTGTTAACCCCGATTTTTCTCAAGTGGAAGTGGATCAACAAGTAACAAACCTTACACGATTCAATATTTTTTTACCAGAAAAAAGAACCTTTTTTTTAGAGAATGCTGACTTATTTTCCAGCTTAGGAAATTACTTCATTAGTCCATTTTATTCCAGAACCATTGGCTTAGACAAACAAGGCAATACCATACCTATATTACTTGGGGCAAGAATTTCAGGCAATTTAAATGCATCAACTAGAATTGGAATGATGAATATTCAAACAAGTGCTAAAGGGAGTTATTCACCAGAAAATTTTACGGCATTCACTATTCAAAAAAGATTTTGGCAAAGATCTTTATTCAAGACTTATTTTTTAAATAGAGAAAATTTTATTTCAGCTGCAGAGATTAAAAAAAATCCCTTGGATCAATATGGAAGAAATGCAGGTATGACTTTGGATTTAGCCAACAACGAGGGTACCAAAAAAGTAGAATTTAGTTACCATCAATCTATGAAGCCAACTATTAATACTAAGGATGCTTTTTATGAAGCTAATTTCTCTAGAACAATTAACAACTGGCGATTTTTTGGACAGATGGGCAATGTGGGGAAAAATTATTACACAGACATGGGCTATGTGCAAAGAATTGATAATTATGATGCCTTAAGAGATACCACTATAAGAGTAGGTTATAAAGATGCTTACGCCAACATCACCAAAAGACTATTTATAAACAATGGAAAAATTGGTAGAGTAGAATTTTCATTAGAAGAATTCGTCGTATTTAATGCAGATAATAGCTTTAGTGAAAATGAAAATACTTTAAAGATAAAAACAGAATATAGAAATAGTTCAGGCTTAGCATTCTCGTTTACCAATTCAAATCTTAATTTATTATACCCCACCAAACCAGGTGATGGCATCCCCCTACCTTCAGGAAATTACAAATACAATCAATTCGAGTTGATGTATAATTCTGATATGCGTAAAATGTTTAGTTGGAACTCAAAGTTAACCTTAGGACAATACTATAATGGTAATATTACTGGTGTTGGAGCAGGCATCATTTGGAGAAACCAGCCCCATTTAACCCTTTCTTTGCATGGAGAAATAGATAAAATTCAATTACCAAAAATTTATGGGAATAATAATTTAATTTTAATTGCTCCTAAATTAGAATACAACTTTAATACTAAATTGTTCTGGACTACTTTTGTACAGTTTAATACCCAAACCAATAATTTTAATATTAATAGCCGTTTGCAATACAGGTATAAACCTATGAGCGACTTCTTCTTAGTCTATACCGATAACTACTATACCGACCCTATGCTTAAAAATAAAAATAGGGCGCTTATCTTTAAGTTCAATTATTGGTTTAATTTGTGATAGCAAATTAAACTTATGGGCAACTCCTTTTCCATTTCAGGTCAATATGTAGATATTCTTAAAAAACATATCTACCCTGCTACTATTAGGGTTCAAGATGGAATTATTCAATCTATTGAATCTACTATTGAAGCCCCCATGCAGTATTTATTGCCCGGCTTTATAGACGCCCATGTGCATATTGAAAGTAGTATGCTTATTCCTAGTTCCTTTGCACGCTTAGCAGTTACCCATGGAACCATTGGAACTATTAGCGACCCCCATGAAATTGCCAATGTATGCGGTATGCAAGGCGTTCAGTATATGATTGATAATGGTAAAAAAGTACCTTTTCATTTTTTCTTTGGTGCCCCTAGCTGTGTGCCTGCCACTATTTTTGAAACAGCAGGCGCCGCTATTAATAGTGATCAAGTAAGTAGCTTGTTAGCCAACCCCGATATTTATTACTTAAGTGAAATGATGAATTTTCCGGGCGTCTTATTCAAAGACGAAGAGGTAATGAAAAAAATAGCTGCTGCACATAAAATAGGTAAACCAGTAGATGGACATGCGCCAGGCCTTCGAGGTGAGGACGCCAAAAAATATATTGAAGCAGGTATTAGCACAGATCATGAATGTTTTACCATAGAAGAAGCCTTGGATAAATTGCAACATGGAATGAAAATTTTAATTAGAGAAGGCAGCGCTGCTAAAAATTTTGAAGCCTTGTATGAATTAATAGAAGACCACCCTTCTATGATAATGCTTTGTAGTGATGATAAACATCCGGATAGTTTATTAGATGGGCATATTAATAATTTGTGCGCACGTGCTGTAGCAAAGGGTATTGACCCAATGCTTGTTTTAAGAGCTGCCTGTATAAACCCAGTGGACCATTATAAATTACCCACAGGAAAAATGCAAGTGGGCGATGCCGCTAATTTTATTGTAGTGGAAGACCTTATTTCTTTTAAAGTAAAGCAAACTTATATTAAGGGAGACCTAGTGGCAGAAAATGGAAAATCTTTTATTAAAGAAGTAAAAGAGAAATCCATTAATAAATTTGATGCGGCTGCTATTTATGAAAAGAATATTCAAATTAGTTTGGATGAATATCCGCATCAAAATAATAAAATCGCAGTAATAGAAGCCATCAGTGGCCAGCTTATTACCAATAAATTATGGTTAAGTCCAAAATTAGAAGCAGACAAAATCATTTCAAATACTGAATCAGACATTTTAAAAATGGTGGTCTATAATAGATACTATGCAGCTCCCCCAAAAATTGCTTTTATCAAAAATTTTGGATTTAAAAATGGAGCCATTGCCTCCACTGTTGCACACGATAGTCATAACATAATAGCGGTAGGTGTATCTGATGCCGATATAGTGACTGCCATTAATTTAGTTATTAAAGAGCAAGGAGGTATTAGCTGTGTGAATGATGATGCCACTAAGGTAATGGGGCTTCCTGTTGCAGGACTCATGAGCTTAGAAGATCCCTATAAAGTGGCGGCCGACTATACTGCTATAGACTTAATGGCGAAAAGCTTGGGATCAAGCCTGGGCTCCCCTTTTATGACACTCAGTTTTATGGCCTTATTGGTGATTCCACATCTTAAATTGAGTGATAAAGGCCTTTTTGATGGAGATACCTTTAAATTATTTTAAATTGGTGTAGAAGAAACTTAGTTTTGAAACAAAATAGAAGACATGGTACATCATTTAAGCGAGAAACATAGTTTAATGAGCAATTGGATTGCTGAATTAAGAGATGTCACTATTCAAAACGACAGAATGCGTTTTAGAAGAAACCTGGAAAGAATTGGAGAAGTAGCCGCTTATGAAATGAGTAAGCTAATGCCTTATAAAATACAGGCTACTAAAACTCCATTGGGCATTCATGAATCAAAAGTATTAGAAGAGCAACCCGTACTAGCCACTATATTAAGAGCAGGACTACCCTTACACCAAGGCATGTTAAATTATTTTGATAAAGCTGATAATGCTTTTATATCGGCCTATCGCAAACACCATGAAAATGGAAGTTTTGAAATAAGTATTGAATACTTGAGCTGCCCCGATTTAAACAATCGTATTGTTATTGTTTCGGACCCCATGTTGGCCACAGGCGCTTCATTAATTCAAACAATTCATGCACTTACAAAAATTTATAAACCCAAGGAACTGCATATTGTAGTAGCTATTGCTAGCAAAGAAGGTATTGAGAAGGTAGAAGCTGCGCTGGGAAAGGACATACCTATTTGGTGCGGAGATATTGACGATACCCTGAACGATAAAAGCTATATTATACCTGGCTTAGGCGACGCGGGCGACCTTGCTTACGGCACTAAAATGCAATCCTAAACCCTACAAATTGTTAAAAGAACTCATTCTAGCTATCCGTGCTTATTTTACAGCACACCGCTTTATTCTTCAACATAAGTTGTGGAAGTGGATGATCATACCCGGTATTATTTATGCTTATTTATTTTTAGTAGGTATGAATTATTTTAGTCAATCATCCAGTTTTTTTATTGAAGCCATTATTTTAAAAACAGGGTTAAAGTCTTGGGTTGATAATTTAAGTAGTGATTTAATTGGCTTTTTTATTACAATGGGCAGTTTCTGGTTATGGTTTACCCTGCTGCTATTTTATTTCGCCTTATTCAAATATTTATTTCTCTTATTATTTGCTCCTTACTTCTCTTATTTTCATTTGCGCATCGAAGCCATTAATAAAAACGAAGTCTTTGTTTTTAATAGGAAGGCCTATCAAAAGTTGGTACTAAGAGCTTGGTTATTGAATGTTACTAATTTATTATGGCAAACAGTATATCTAATTCCCATTGTAATTATTTGTACTTTACCCATTGTAGGATGGTTCACTCCCTTTCTTACCATCATTTTAGAATGTTATTTCTTTGGTTATGCCATGCTTGATTATGGCCTAGCAACAGAAAAACAAAACAGTATAGCCACGGCTGCCTATGTCAATAACCACAAGGGTTTGCCCATTGGTAATGGACTTGTATTTTATATAATGCACTTAGTGCCCATTATAGGTTGGATTACCGCCCCTTTTTATTCACTCATAGCAGCACAATTAAATACTCAAGAACTTAAAGACAAAGCATAATGAGCCAAGGAAAAGTTTTTTTATTACCCATGATTTTACATGAAGAAGGCTGGGAAGCCTTGCCTACTGATCTGGTGAAATGGATTAGACAATGTGATGCCTTTTTTGTAGAAGAAGAAAAAACAGCAAGGCGTTTTTTCAAAAAGTTATGGAAGGAAATGGTGATTGATAATTATACTTGGTTTCCTATTCATAAAGTAGAGGCCGAACAAATCAAGGCCTTTAAGGATTTATTGAAGCAAGGAAAAAATATTGGTATTATTTCTGAAGCGGGATGTGCAGGTATTGCCGACCCTGGACAAATACTGGTAGCCGCCGCTCAAGAAATGGGTATTGCTGTGAAACCCTACACAGGACCTTCCTCTATTTTATTATCTTTAATGGCCAGTGGCATGAATGGTAATTTATTTCAGTTTCATGGCTATTTACCCATTGATGTTACAGAAAAAAAGAAAAAAATTCAAGCATTAGAGGCCGATGCCATTCAAAGAAATTGTACACAGTTATTTATAGAAACTCCTTATCGTAATAATCAATTATTAGAAACTATTTTAACAACTTGTAAGCCCCAAACAAAATTATGTATTGGCGTAGATATTACAGGGCCTACTGAGTCTATTGTAACAGCTACTATGGCTCAGTGGAAATTAAAATTGCCTGAGTTACATAAAAAATTAGTTATTTTTTTAATAGGTACTTAGAAGATAGCTAGTGGCAACGTAGTTATAAAAAACGTATTTACCGAAGAAAAAGGCATTCAAAAATTTGCTAAGATGCTGGATGGAAAAATCTCCTAGGCATTTCAGAGCAGCCCATCCCCTCTTATTTATATCCAGCATTCTTTTAGCTGGACTTATTTTTGCAAAGCTATTTGTACAAGAGCAAATTCTGCTAAGTATTAGCGAGACTAGTTATCTATTAATAGTATCATTGGTTCTTTTACAATTCATTATAACTCGCTCTAGTATTGGCGCCAATACTATTACTATAATTCACCCTAATATAAAAATGATAGAAGGCCTAGTTATATACCTTATACTATTTAGCTGGGGTTTTTTACTATTCTTTATAACCAAAGAGAAAAATATATTTCAAATACCCTACCCTAAAAATTTTATTGATTATTGCAGAGACTTCGTTATAAATAAAATAAATACGACCATTGCTTCGAAAGAAGCCAATGCATTTGCACAATCATTGTTATTAGGCGTGAAGACAGACGCGAATAAAGAATTACTAAATGCTTACAAACAATTAGGTATTATTCATATAGTGGCAATTAGTGGTATGCACCTTGAAATTATTTTTAAAAATATTTTACGCATAACCCAATGGCTGCCTCGAAAAAAATTATTTAGGGTACTAGAACTATTCATTGTACTAGGCAGTGTTTGGACCTATACCCTAATGGCTTTCGCAAGCCCTTCCATTGTTAGAGCAGCTGTATTTTTTAGTATTTACTACTTAGGTAAATTTTTAGAGGCTAGTTCTTTTACATTGAATGTAATTGCTGGGGGTATTTTAATACTATTATTGTTTGATGTAAAAAATATGGAAAATATAGGGCTTCAACTTTCTTATGCTGCCGTAGTAGGTATTCATTTATTGTATCCTTTATTGAGCAAAATGTTACCCATGGACAACCCCATCTTAGTTTTTTTATGGAATAATTTATGCATTAGCATTGCGGCACAATTAACTACGCTACCTATTTTACTTTATCATTTTCATCAACTATCTTCCTTAGTATTAATAAGTAATTTTATCATGGTGCCCTTAAGTACGCTACTTTTATATGCAATTGCCCTCTTAGTCATCACTCCCAACATAATAGGACTTCCAAAAATAATTGGGCAAATAATAGAAAAATATATAATAGGTATAAATAACATCATTAGCCATTTAGATGCTCTGTCTATTAATCGCCCCCTATTGATTTCATTTGGACTAGGACAAGTGATTTTGTTTTACTTGGCAGTATTACTTATTTATGCTTGGCTTTATACAAAACGTAGTCAATGGCTACTGTATCTAACAGGCCTATTCTGCTGCTATTTCATCATAAAGTTATTCAGTCTACCCTAATTTTTGTGGAAAAGCTAAGGGAAGCAAAAAAACAGAAGGGCTTACCTTTGCGTATGGAAAAGAAAATACAATCCGCCTTAATTTCAGTTTTTTACAAAGATGGTTTAGCTCCACTTGCTAAAACCTTACATGCCTTAAATATTACTATTTATTCTACCGGTGGTACCCAACAATTCATTGAAGAATTAGGTATTCCTTGTATAGGAGTAGAAACCGTAACTGGGTATCCCTCTATTTTAGGAGGAAGAGTGAAAACATTACACCCTTCCATTTTTGGTGGCATTTTAGGTAGAAGATATGAGGACCAAGACTTGAAAGAAATGGAGCAGTATAAAATTCCCGCTTTAGATTTAGTGATTGTTGACTTATACCCTTTCGAGGAAACATTGAAAAATACCGACGAAGAAAAATTAATTATAGAAAAAATTGATATTGGCGGACCTTCTATGATTAGAGCAGCTGGTAAAAATTTCAGGGACTTAGTGGTTATTGCTGCTAAAGACGACTATTCAAAATTGAACCAAATACTAATTGACCAAAAAGGCAGTACTACTATAGAGCAAAGGAAATCCTTTGCTGCTAAAGCTTTTGAAGTAGTGATGCATTATGATGTAGCTATTAGTAATTATTTTAATCCAGCCAGCGGCAAGGTTTTAAGATATGGAGAGAACCCGCATCAAGTAGCAACTTTTTATGGCAACTTAGAGCATTGGTTTACGCAATTGCATGGCAAGGAATTATCGTATAATAATTTAGTTGATGTAGATGCAGCTATTGCTTTAATAGCCGACTTACCATTCACTAGTTTCGCTATTATAAAACATACCAATGTATGTGGCGTGGCTAAAAGAAATACTGTTTTTGAAAGTTGGCAGTCAGCCTTAGCAGGCGACCCGGAAAGTGCTTTTGGAGGTGTACTAGTAACTAATGCAATAGTGGATCTAGCTACTGCAGAAGCTATTCAAGAAATATTTTTTGAAGTATTGATTGCCCCTGGATTTGATCCTGCTGCCTTGGTTATTTTAACAGCTAAGAAAAATAGAATTCTATTACAATTAAAAAATGAAGTAAGTTTTAATCCTACGCAAAAAAAATCAATCCTTAACGGTATTTTAGAACAAGGATTAGATAATGGAAATTATAGCAAGTGGGAAGAAGTGGGCGCTAGACCAAGCTCTGACAAAGAAAAAGAAGACTTAATTTTTGGAAATATTATTTGCAAGCATTTAAAAAGTAATGCCATTGCGTTAATTAAAAATAATCAATTAGTGGGCAAGGGTTGTGGCCAAACCAGTAGAGTTGATGCCCTTCGTCATGCGATTGAAAAGGCCAAGCAATTTAAATTTGATTTAAAGGGCGCCAGCCTAGCTTCAGATGCATTTTTCCCTTTTGATGACTGTGTAAGAATTGCGCATGAAGAAGGAATAGAAGCTTATATCCAACCAGGGGGCTCAGTTAGAGATAAAGACAGCGTTACTTATTGTAAGGCCAATGGACTCGCCATGGTGATGACAGAACAAAGACATTTCAAACATTAAGACAAGCCTCATGGCTAATCAAAAAAAAGCATACTTAGCCTTAACGGTTACCAGCCTTGTATGGGGAACCACTTGGGTGGCGAGTAAAATGGGTGTATCCCATATGCCTGCTTTTGAATTAGCCAGTATTCGTCAATTTTTAGGAGGCAGTATTTATATCAGCTTTTTTTTATTAAAAGGTGAAGGTCTTCCTACAAAAAAACAATTTCTTTGGTTAATACCCATGGCTTTTTTAATGTTTGTATCCTCTAATGGTATTGCTACTTATGGTTTACAATTTATAACCAGTGGGCTTGCCGCTTTAATTGCAGCATTGTATCCTTTATCGGTGGTACTCATTGAACGTTTTTATTTTAAAGCCATAAAAATTACAGCGCAAACCTTAATTGGACTTTTATTAGGTTTATTAGGCATTGCCTTTATTTTTTACAAGGATAGTTTATTAGTGCATGGATCGCATTATGCATTAGGCGTTGGCTTATCTTTTTTTGCGATGATTACTTGGAGTGTAGGTTCAATTATTATAGCAAGAAATAAAATTGATATGAATGCTTATTACTCCATTGGATGGCAAATGCTTATAAGTGCTGTGACCATGGGTCTATTCACATTGTATACGGGTAACTATATTGCAATACATGAAATACCTGCTATTTCTTGGGGGGTTATTATTTACATGGTTATTGGCGGGTCGGTCTTTGCTTTTATTTCATTTATCTATAGCATGAAACATTTAAATCCTGCTATTGCTTCCTTATATGCATATATAAATCCCATTGTAGCCATTTGGGTAGGCTCTTTATTACTGAATGAAAAAATGAGTTTTACTAGTATTGTGGGTACTATTTGCACCCTCATTGGTGTATACTTAGTAAACAGAAGTTTAAAAAATCAGAAAGATCCGGTGGTAGCCATTTCTGATGCAGACGGCATGTAATGATGTAGTTAAAAGTTTATTCTATATGAGAAACTTAAACTGCTGAAATGTAACTCTAGCACTGAAATGTAAAATTATTTCTTATGCTCTTCCTTCCAAAGTTGATTAAATGTTTTAGCAGGGAATTCAAGAGGAGCTCTTTGACTACTCCATCCTTTAAACATCTTATTAATTACCCAATTTTTTATGGGGGCAGTACCTTGATTCATTAGCCTTCTATTCATAGAGGTTTGTTTCCAAGCTTTCCAAGCAAACTTTTCAGCATAGCTAGCTTCTCCTAATTCTACCGCCTCTTTTCTATTCTCTAATAATAATTCATGTAAATTAATTTTAATCGGGCATACTTCTGTGCAATTACCACAAAGGCTAGAGGCATAACTTAAATGTTTATAGTCGTGCATACCTCTTAAATGAGGTGTAATTACACTTCCAATAGGTCCACTATAAGTAGTGTCATAAGCATGTCCTCCAATATTTTTATAGATGGGACAAGCATTTAAACATGAACCACATCTTATACAATAAAGTGCTTCTCTACTTTTTGCATTGGCTAATAAATCGGTACGGCCATTGTCCAATAAAATAACATACATTTCTTCAGGACCATCCGATTCACTCTCTTGTCTTGGACCTGATATAATACTATTATATACTGTCACTTGTTGTCCTGTACCATAAGTAGCAAGTAAGGGCCAAAATAATCCAAGGTCATTGATGGAAGGAATCATTTTTTCAATACCTACTACTACAATATGTGTTTTTGGCCAAGACGCCGATAAACGCGCATTGCCCTCATTTTCTGTAACGGCAATAGCCCCCACATCAGCAATAATAAAATTAGCGCCTGTCACGCCTATTTCAGCCTGCACATATTTTTCTCTTAAATTTTTTCTAGCCACCAAGGTTAATTGCGCTGGTGTTAAATTAATATCGGTACCTAATTTTTCATTAAATAATTTTGCTACATCCTCCTTACTTTTATGCATGGCAGGTGTAACAATATGATAAGGCGCTTCTCCATCCATTTGTTGAATGTATTCTCCTAAATCGGTTTCAACACTTTCAATACCTACCGATTCTAAATAATTATTTAAATGAATCTCTTCAGTGACCATACTCTTGCTTTTCACAAGAGATTTACAATTCTTTTGTTTGCAAATTTCACCAATAAAATGTAAGGCTTGTTCACTGTCTTCGGCCCATAATACTTTGGCTCCTCTTTTGGTAATTTGTTCTTCAAATTGATTTAAGTATAAATCTAAATGTTCAATGGCTTCCCATCTTTTATTCTTGGCTAATTCTTTGACACGATTTAAATCAGTAAATTGTTCTTTGCCTTTGGGTACCACGGCATTGTACTTACCAATATTAAAATTAATTTTTTTATAATGGGATTTGTCAAGCGCTTTTGCGGTGCTTTTTTCAAGAAAGGAGGCTGCGTAAATACTTTCCATGAGGACAAAAATAGCTATTTATTTTTAAGATGTTTTGCTGTAGCATCCAAGGTCTCATAAAATGTTTCCCCATACTTTCTAACAATGGACTCCTTTAAAAACTGGTAGGCAGGCACTTTTAATTTCACGCCCAAGGAACAGCCCGATTTGCATAAATCTTCACGAGGCTCATAGTTTACATACTCCATCTTAGGATCTAACTTGCTTTGCTGTATTTTAATGGGAAATAAGTGACAACTAAGGGGCTTTTTCCAAGGAATCTTGCCATCATTATAGGCTTGCTCAAAGGCGCATTTGATGACACCTTTTTCTTTATAGCCATAAGCACATATTTTGCCATTAACGGTAGGTGTTACCCAGCCAAATTCACGATCATATAAATAAGGACCTACCTCTTTCACCTCTTTAATACCTTCCTTGGTCATATAAGGTTTTACCTTTTCATAAAATTCCTTGACATACTCTTTTTCTTTATTTTCAAGTGGTGCACCTGCATCCCCATCTTCGCAACAGGCTCCCTTGCATTTAGATAAGTCACATACAAATTGTTCTTCCACTAGTAAGTCGCTCACTAAAACATTGTCAATAATAATCATTGGAAAATTTTATAGGATAAAGATATCATTTTTTCCATCTAAATGTGTTCAAAATATGTTGGATGTCTTCTAGTAAAAATGCATTGACAGGGGCCAAGGAATCTTGATTGGGGGTGGCATCATAATACAAGGCCCCTCTAAAAAAATGATGGGTAGAATCGGTTACAAAAAACTGATAGGGCGTTGCTACTTCACCTCCAATGGTAAAAAAAACACCTTCTACTCCTTGCGCATTTCGGAAGACAGCATCTGCAATGGAGCTAGCCCTATTATTATGATTATTGGCAAAAGTGTAGGCATCTCTTATTAAAGTATCCAATTGTTTTGCTTGCATGGCTATATAACTAACATAGATGGTAGCCTCTTGGCCTGGAAATCGAATATTCAACCATTTGCCTTTTTGTATACTTGTTCTTTCCTTATTTACATTCTCCTCTATGACTGCATAACGAGGATACTCAAAACTATAAGGAGCAGCGGCTTGATCAAAAGCTTGGTAGGACTTTTCAGGAAAAAAAAGTTTTGAATAACCTTTATGTTTAGTGGTATAAGTACTATTACAGGCCGCTAAAAATAAAATACAGAAAAATAAAGCAATAAGTACTTTGCCTCTTAGCTTAGACATGTAAGATATTTTGGGTTGGCAAAGGCGTAATAATTAATTGAACTTTATGAATTCATTTTTTTGAATTTCAAGTACTGTAAAACTAAATTGTTTGAACTTAACTACTTGTTGAACCGTTGGAAAGGCACCTGCTAATTCTAAAAATAATCCTGCCACGGTATCGCTCTCCCCTTTTACCGTATCAAAATAAGTAGTGGCCATTTCAATAAAATTACAAAAATCAATAATGGTTGTTTTTCCTTCAATGATATAATGGTACTCATCTATTTTTTTAATCATAGATTCCTCCTCATCAAATTCATCTTTAATATCTCCGACAATTTCTTCTAATATATCCTCTAATGTAATGATACCGCTCGTTCCACCGAATTCATCCACTACTATGGCAAAGTGAATACGCTTTGCTTGAAACTCTTTTAATAAGTCTTCAATCATTTTTTGTTCATGTACAAAAAAGGCTGTGCGAATTAAGGGTTTCCAATCATAGTCTGCATTTTCATTAATATGAGGAATGATATCCTTGGTATGGATAATACCCGCAATGGTATCTAAGTCTTCTTTATAAATAGGAAAGCGACTATAATTATGTTCTTTAATATGTGCTAATAAATCATTAAAAGAAATAGAGGCGTCTACCCCACAAACATCTAACCTTGTTTTCATAATTTGTTTAACAGAAATATTGCCAAACTTAACAATGCCCTTTAAAATGCTTTTTTCATTGGCTTGATTATTCACAGAAGTAGTTAATTCAATAGCATGGTCTAATTCTTCCATACTATATGAACTACCTACTCTTTTTTGCTCTAATTTTTTTTCAATCAAATTAGTATACTTCACTAGTAAACCACTGGGTTTTGAAAAAATAATATACACTACTTGAATAATAAAACCAAAGTCTTGAGCAAAACGGATATTATTTTGAGTAGCCATTACTTTAGGTAAAATTTCTCCAAAAAATAAAAGTAGTAAAGTAACGACGATGACCTTAATAATAAATTCCAAACCTGGAAAGGAGATAGCGTCGAAAATAAAGAAATGATCAATTAAAATATTGGCAATTAAAATAATACAAATATTGATAAAGCTATTGGCAATGAGCATGGAGCTCAATAATTTTTTAGGCTCCTCTAATAAAGAAACAATTCTCTGAAAGGGCTTATGCTTTTTTGTTTTTAATACTTGAATGTCTTTATAAGATAAAGAAAAGAAGGCCACTTCCGATCCTGCAATCACAAAAGAAAGAACCAATAAAATAAGTATTAAAATAAATAAGCCGCTGTCTTCTTGCAGACTAGCCATGTTGGCTGTAAGTAAATTAAACATGTTGGCTGTGCGTAAATTAAATAAAGGCCCCGAGTGAGTTTCCAATGTGGATGAATTTATGATGGAAAGTTACCATTTTTACAAAGAAAAACCTGATTTCCCCTTAGCCAGTACCATTTTTAAAAAATCGTTAACGATTTTAGGAAATGGATACTTCTTAAACCCTTCTTTTTTAACCCATAAGGCCTTGGCAAATAGGGCAGGTTTCTTATTTAAGTGTAGGATAATAAATCTTGCCTCAATTTGCTGATGCGTAAGTGTTTGTTTATAAACAGCAGCAGCAGGCAGTATCGAAATAATATTTTTTGTAGAGAGGACTAAAGGCTCCAAGATAAATTTTTGAATATATTTTTTATCAATGGCTACCATTCTTTCATTTTCAATTAAATAAAATTGATACAAGTTGGACCAGATATCACCGAGTCCTCTTTTTTGAATTAAGAATTGGTCATCGTATTTAAAAATTAAAAAATCAAAGAACCTATTTTTCTTTTGAATAGTTTTTAATTTAATAGGTAATAAGTTCACTTGGTTTTGCGTAAAGGCCATACATTTTTTTTGCATGACACAGCTAGGACATAGAGTAGCCATGGGTTTGCAAACGGTGGCTCCAAAATCCATTAAGGCTTGATTATAAATACCTGCATGCGTTGTAGCTAAATTTTCGCTGGCAATTTTATTAAATATTTCAATACCTTCTTTAGTATCAATGGCTGTGGCAATGCCATAAAATCTTGAAAAAACCCTGAACACATTTCCATCCACCACGGCATAGGGTAAATTATAAGCAAATGATGCGATGGCCGATGCGGTATAGGGCCCCACACCCTTTAATAATAATAAACCTTCATAGGTAGTGGGAAATTTTCCTTTGAACTGATTTACAATATGCCTTGCTGTAAATAATAAATTTTTACATCGATTATAATAACCTAATCCTTCCCAGAGCTTAAATACTTTTTCATCCTTTGCTGCTGCTAATTGAAAGATGGTAGGAAAGTTTTTTAGAAACTTTTCATAGTAAGCCCAACCTTGTTCGACCCTGGTTTGTTGTAAAATAATCTCACTTAGCCATATTTTATAGGGATCTTTCTCCCCTTTCCAAGGCATGGGTCGATGATTCTCATTTTCATTCCAGTTTAAAAGCAAACGGGTAAAGGGGCTAGGCATGAGGACAAAAATGGATTAAAATTGGGAAAATACATTCAAAATAGACATAAATTCAGTTATTACACATTTATATAATATTATATATAAATAATATATATGTATATAAGCCTATAATTATGGGCTAAAATGGATAAAAATATTGGAATATAGTTGCAGAAAGGTAAAATTTAATTTATTTTTAATACTGAACACCAAAATTAAACTTCATGAGAAAGTCTGATCTTATCAATCAAATTTCTGAAAAAACTGGAATCCCTAAAGTGGACGTATTAGTTACTTTAGAAACTATGTTTAAGGAAGTGAAAGAAAACTTAGCGAACGGCCAAAACATATACATACGTGGCTTTGGCAGCTTTATTACTAAGAAAAGAGCCGCTAAAATTGGACGTAATATTAAAAAGAATATTGCCGTTCAAATTCCTGAACATTTTATTCCTGCATTCAAACCAGCAAAAGAATTTGTAAACGAGGTTAAAAGCAAACTTAAGTAACTTACCTTTGCGAGAAATTGACCTATTTTGAAGAAACCACAAATTATTGTTGTTTTTGCTGGCTTGCTTTTATTAAGCATCCTCTACTTTTTAGTCCCCAAATCTAAAAAAACTGATTCTTCAGTTTCTAGCCAAGTAGCTGCTAATGAAGAACTTAGCTCTAAATCTATTGTAGATGGCGCTAAGCTAAATCTGAATGCAGACCAAAAAATTATATTATTATCAATTGAAAATCAGTTAGTTAGGTCGAAAACAGTAAGCGATAGTTTGAAGGCTTATAAAAACCTCATTCAATATTGGGCAGATTCAGCTCAACGCATTGAACCTTATTTATATTACAGTTACAGCGCTGCTTTGTTGGAAAATACTGAAAAAAGCCTCACTTTTGCAGCCCAGCTGTTGGTAAATAACTTAACAACGCCTGACGCACCACCTGCCCTTCAGAAATGGATGGCAATAAATGCAAAAGTTCTTTTAGAGAAAGCATTGGTTATCAATCCTATAAATGATACATCAAAAATAAATTTAGGTGCCTGCTACCTGTTTGGAAATATTTCAGACAACCCTATGCAAGGCATTTTAAAGGTGAAAGAAGTAGTGGACAAGAATCCTCAAAATACTTATGGCCAACTTATTTTAGCATTAGGGGGTAAGAAATCGGGACAGTATGAAAAAGCCATCGAACGTTTTTTAATCATCATCAAGCTTGAACCCAATAACATTGAAGCCATGGTAAACCTGGCTGAGTGTTATGAATTGACCAACCAAAAAAATAGCGCCATCGAGTGGTATACCAAAGTAAGAGAAAAGGTAAATATACCCGCAGCGAAACAAGCAGTAACTAAAAGAATTCAAGATTTAAAGAAATAACATTTTATAACAAAAATTATTCGACATGCCTTGTGGTAAAAAAAGAAAGCGTCATAAAATTGCGACGCACAAAAGAAAGAAACGTTTAAGAAAGAATCGTCATAAGAAAAAGAACAAATAGTTCTCTATCCTAAGACAAGCGTATTTAATAAACTAAATACGCTTGTCTTCTTTTCAAATCACACACCACTTATCTACTAAGCAACTTTACCTTTACCTTTTCCTTCCTATGTAAAGTGGATGTGTTTCAAAAAAATAAAACAGCTGTTTTGCTATTTCATGGCCTACCTGTTTTTAAAAGTTGCTATCGTGAACAAAGATTTAATTATTAATAGCTCCCCAGAAGGAGTTGAAATTGCCTTATTAGAGGAAAAAAAGTTAGTTGAAATACATAACGAAAAACTAGATGCGCGTTGGTCTGTAGGAGACTTGTATTTAGGTAAAGTCAAAAAAATTATTCCAGGCCTGAATGCTGCCTTCGTAGATGTGGGCTTTGAAAAAGATGCTTTTTTGCATTATACCGACCTTAGCCCCTATATCAAATCAATTTTAAAGTATACGCAGCAGGCAACTGCCGACGAGAACAATCAATTTGATTTTGCTAAGTTTCAATCAGCTCCTGAAATTGTAAAAACAGGAAAGATTAGCGAAGTATTAAGTGGCAAGCCCCCTATTTTAGTACAAATATTAAAAGAACCTATTGCTGCTAAAGGACCCCGGCTTACTTGTGAGATTTCTTTGGCGGGTCGTTTTGTAGTGCTTACTCCTTTTAATGAAATTGTAGCGGTCTCTAAAAAAATTCATTCAGGTGAAGAGCGCAAACGATTACAAAAAATATTCGAAGGGGTAAGACCTAAAAATTTTGGAGTCATTGTTAGAACCGCTGCGGAAGGAAAGTCCACTGCAGAACTACACGAAGATTTATTAACGCTTACTCAGAACTGGAAAAATATTCAATCTAATTTGAAAGGAGCAATGCCTCCCACTAGAATTATGAATGAAGAAAGTAAAACCACTAGTATACTTAGAGATTTATTAAACGAAGACTTTAATAAAATTGTGGTCAACGATAAAAAAATATTCGACATTACTTTAAGTTATTTACAAAGAATAGCACCTCAAAAAGCGAATATCCTTTCCATGTATACGGGTGACCAAGCTATTTTTGATCAGTATGGTATTACTAAACAAGTAAAATCTTCTTTTGGTAAAACAGTGAATCTAAACAGCGGCGCCTACTTAATTATTGAACACACAGAGGCACTTCATGTAATAGATGTGAACTCTGGTTTTAAAAGCGTGAGCAATAACCAAGAGGAGAATGCCCTACAAACCAATTTAGAAGCAGCAGAAGAGATAGCTAGACAATTAAGGCTAAGAGATATTGGTGGTATTATAGTGGTTGATTTCATTGACATGAAACTACCTGAAAACCGTAAGAAAGTACAAGAAGCCTTAGATGATTATATGAGAACAGATAGAGCAAGACATACTGTACTCCCCATTTCAAAATTTGGATTATTACAAGCTACTCGCCAAAGAATTAGACCTGAAGTAAATATTAATACTTCCGAAGACTGCCCTGCTTGTGTGGGTACCGGTAAAATAACTTCCTCTTTATTATTAGAAGATGAAATGGAGAAAAAACTAGCTTATTTAACTACCCATGGTCATAGGTCATTGACTATTTTGGTACATCCAATTATACATTCACATTTAACCAAGGGTATTTTCACCAGTATCATTAAGCGTTGGAAAAAGAAGTATAAGATTAAGTTAAGCTCTCAGGCCTCTAATACCAGTCATTTGGTAGAATACCGATTCTTAGACGATCAACAAGAAGAGATTAAGTTCTAAGGAAATTTCGGCTTTTACTTGACTTGGTTTTATTTTTGCCATTATCTTTACTGCCATATCTTTACTACATGAGTAAATCTAAATCTGCTTTCTTTTGCAATAATTGCGGATACGAATCCACTAAGTGGGCAGGCAAATGTCCTTCTTGCAATGAGTGGAATACATTTACCGAAGAATTAATTGATAGCGGTAAGGAAAAAGAAAGTACTTGGGAAGAGTATCATACCAATCAAAAAGGCACTACTGTTATTGCCATCAACGAAGTTAATAGTTTATCAGAGAAAAGAATTGATAGCGGAGACGCTGAATTAAACAGAGTATTAGGAGGTGGTATTGTACTTGGCTCTATAATACTTGTTGCAGGTGAGCCCGGTATTGGAAAAAGTACTTTGTTTTTACAACAAGGTCTTTTAATGAAAGAACAAGTGGTTCTATATATCAGCGGGGAGGAAAGTATTCAGCAAATAAAAATGCGCGCCGACAGATTAAATATCAAAAATGATCAATTCTTTTTATTAACTGAAACACATACTGCCGCTATTTTTAAAGCCATCAAGAAATTAAAGCCCACAGTAGTTATTGTCGATTCTATACAAACATTGGAATCCAATGTCATTGAAGCGGCTGCGGGCAGCGTCTCTCAAATAAAACAAACGGCTGCAGAATTTCAACGCTTTGCTAAAGAAACAGGTACACCGGTTTTTTTAATTGGACATATTACCAAAGAAGGAACGATTGCGGGACCAAAAATATTAGAACATATGGTGGATACCGTATTGCAATTTGAAGGAGACAGACATTACGCCTATAGAATGTTACGCACTTTAAAAAACAGATTTGGTGGTACTAGTGAATTAGGCATTTATGAAATGACTAGCGAGGGTATGAAAGTAGTGACCAACCCTTCTGCTTTTTTAATAGCCCAAAGAAATGATGCCTTAAGTGGTAGCACTATTGCAGCTTCTATGGAAGGCATGCGTCCTTTATTAATAGAAGTGCAGGCCTTGGTTACTCAAAGTGTATATGGCACACCGCAAAGAACGGTTACTGGTTTTGATTTAAGAAGATTACAACTTTTATTAGCCGTCTTAGAAAAAAGAGGTGGTTTTGCCTTCGGCATGAAGGATGTTTTTGTAAATATTGCTGGTGGACTTAAAATAGAAGACCCTTCGATGGACTTGGCCATTATACTAGCCTTACTTTCTTCTTTCGAGGACCTTCCATTACCACAAGGTATTTGCTTTGCAGGTGAAGTAGGGTTGAATGGAGAAATTAGAGCAGTGAATAGAATACAACAAAGAATTGCGGAGGCGGAAAAATTAGGCTTTGAAAAAATAATTATTTCAAGCTTTAATCAAAAAGGAATTGATACTAAAAAATTAGGCATAAGTGTGGTGGCAGTAGAAACAGTGGAAGAAGCCTATAAGCTCTTCTTCAATGCCTAAACATACATTCATTAGACATAGATTCATTAGACCCTTTCTTATTCGGCTACAAGCCTACAGCACTGGATTTTTACATTTATTTTATCCGCATATTTGTATGCACTGTGGTAGCGAAGAGTTAGCAGCAGCAAGCGTCTTATGTAAGCCTTGTGAAATAAATTTACCCTATACCCATTTTTTATCGATTGAAAAAAATACCATTGAAAAAATATTTTGGGGAAGAGTGCCCTTACATGAAGCGGGTGCTAGTTTATTTTTTACCAAGGATAGTATTGTGCAGTCTTTAGTTTTTGCATTAAAATATAAACATCAAAAAAAAGCAGGTAGGCTACTGGGCAATATCATTGGACAAGACATGCTTAATAGCCAACGATTTAAAAATATCGATTGTATGATGCCTATTCCCTTATCTAAAAAGAAACAAAGGGTAAGAGGGTATAACCAAGCCCTGGTTATTTGTGAAGGCATTCAAGAAAAACTTCCACATATTCAAATTCTTCCCTTACTGTTGAAGCCTAAAAATGCTATCAGTCAAACGAGTAAGGATAGAATTCAAAGAACCCAACTTGGCCATCAAAGCTATTCTATCATTGATCCTGCTCAAATAGCTGAAAAAAATGTCTTAGTGGTGGACGATGTAATAACTACAGGAGCTACCGTTGAATCTGTTTGTAAGTATATACTAAGCGTGGCTAGGCCTCATTCCCTTAGTGTGGTAGCTGCCGCCTATACGATCTAGTCAACTTTTTCTAAATAATTTTGTTATATTTAGTGGTTGAATTTATAAATTTGATTGATATTCCAATAAATATAAACGACTCAAAAAAATAGTATAAAATTAATCTTTATGAAAACATTATTAAGCATTTTACTTATGGCCACTGTTCTAACTACCAACGCGCAAAGCATACACAATTTTACCGTAAAAAGTATTGATGGTAAGACCTTAAACTTAGCCAGTTTCAAAGGTAAAAAAATATTGATTGTAAACACTGCTTCGAAATGTGGTTATACACCTCAGTACGAAGGCCTAGAAAAAGTATATGAGCAGTATAAAGACAAATTAGTCATTCTTGGATTTCCTTGCAACCAATTCGGTGGACAAGAACCAGGAACCAATGAAGAAATAGTTGCTTTTTGCAAAAAGAATTATGGTGTAAGCTTTCCTTTAGCCGATAAAATTGATGTAAAAGGTGACAATATCGCACCTATTTACCAATGGCTTACCATGAAATCAAAAAACGGAATTCTGGATGCAAGTATTGGCTGGAATTTTAATAAATTTTTAATAGACGAGAATGGAAAAATGATGGCTTATTTTCCAAGCAACATTAAGCCAGATAGTGAAGATATTTTGAAGTATTTAAAATAGTTGTAGCGCCTTGTTTTTTAGCCGGCTTTTATAAACTATCCATTATCTTCGTTTCATGTTATTTAGCGAAGTCATAGGACAGGAGGCATTAAAAAAGCAATTGGTTCACTTAGTAGAACAAAAAAGACTAAGCCACGCTTTACTATTTGCAGGCCCAGAAGGCGCAGGGGCCCTGCCTTTAGCTATTGCCTTTGCCCAATACATTGTAAGTCTTCCTGCTACTAATGAAGCATCTGTGGCCGACTTATTTGGAGGCCCTGCAACAGAAGTTCAAAAAGATACTTTCTACACACCGAGTCAAATCGAAAATTTACCAGCTTATCATAGAGCCAGTAAATTAATGCATCCCGATTTGCATTTTTCATTTCCCTCCATTACCGAAAAGCCAGGACAAAAAAATTTAAGCGCCAATTACATTGAAGAGTGGAGAGAGTTTACCATGGGCTATCCCTATGGTAATGTTTTTGATTGGTTACAATTTATTAAAGCTGAAAACAAGCAAGGTAATATTAGTGCTGACGAGTGCGCTGAAGTGATTAAAAAATTATCTTTTAAAAGTTTTGAAAGTGCTTATAAAGTTTTAGTCATGTGGATGCCCGAATACCTGGGCAAGGAAGGAAATAAATTATTAAAACTTATTGAAGAGCCGCCAGATAACACTATTATAATTTTAGTAGCCGCTAGCGAAGAAAATATTTTACCTACTATTTTAAGCAGATGTCAATTTATTAAAGTGCCCCGATTAGCAAGTAATGAAATTGAAGCGGCCTTAATGAGCAAAGGACAAATTGAAAAAGAAAAAGCAGGGCAAATTGCCTTAATGTCGGATGGCAATTATAGAGAAGCCCTTCATTTATTACAACATAGCGACGCCGACTACCTAAGCCAAATAAGAGAATGGTTAAATGCCATTTTGAAAAATGGGCCAGTAGCACAGGTGAAATGGGTAGACGAGACCAGCAAAATGGGTAGGGAGCCACAGAAGCAGTTTTTGAAATATTTTAACCACTTATTGGAACAAAGCATTCGTTTAAAAATACTAGGCACCGACCTGCCTTTAGACCCCGATTTAAAGGATTTCGCCTTAAGAATCAATAAGATAGCTAGTGTAGGCCAAATGGAGGCCATTATTCAAGAAATTGACAAGGCTACCTACTATATTGAGAGAAATGCTAACCCAAAAATGCTATTTATGGCCTTGGGTATCAAGTTCTATCATATCATTCAGAACAAAACCTTAATTTTGTCAGAGGCCTAGCAAGTAAGCGAGAGAATCAGAGAAAAGAAGCGAGGCACGGTATTTTTATTCATTAACAGTAGAACTTACATAATATGGGATGTGGATCTTGTGGAACAGGAACACCAAACGGGTGTAAAAGTAATGGAGGCTGTAGTACAGGAGGTTGTAATAGACTAAATGTGCATGATTGGTTACGCGATTTACCTATCGACGATGCCGCTACACAATGCAAAGTAGTAGAAGTTAGCTTCAAACAAGGCAGTAGAAAAGAATTCTTTAGAAACACCAGCTCGCAACATTTTGAAAAAGGCGACTACGTTACCGTAGAAGGCGTCAATGGTTTTGACCTAGGGGAAATTGCCTTGACGGGTGAACTTGTGCGTATACAATTAAAGAAAAGAGGGACGGATGAATTTAGTCCTGAGATGAAAAAGATTTTAAGACCTAGTAACGAAAGAGATTTAGAGACTTATCATATTAGTAAAAGTAGAGAAGCCGCTATGTTGTCACGTAGTCGTGCCGCTGCTAGAGACCTTCGATTGGAAATGAAATTAAGTGAAGTAGAATTACAGGCCGATGGTAAAAAAGGAACTTTCTTTTATACAGCCGATGATAGAATTGACTTTAGAGAATTAATAAGAACTTTTGCTGGTGAGTTTAAAGTAAAAGTGGAAATGCGTCAAATAGGTATTAGACAAGAAGCTGCCAAAGTGGGTGGTATTGGAAGTTGTGGAAGAGAACTATGTTGCAGTACTTGGTTACACGATTTCAAAAGCGTGAACACGACTGCTGCTCGTTATCAAAATTTATCTATTAATCAAACGAAGTTGAGTGGTCAATGTGGTAGATTAAAATGTTGTTTGAATTTTGAATTAGATACTTATTTAGATGCCTTACAAGGTTTCCCCGACTATGCAGATACACTTCAAACAATAATGGGTCAGGCCTTTTTAATTAAAAAAGATATTTTCAAAAATTTAATGTGGTATACCCTTCCTAATAATACCAAGCATTTTCCTTTAACCATTGACCGTGTTATTGAAATTAAAAAATTAAACAAGCAAGGTATTGCTGTAGAGGAATTGCAAGCAGTAGAAATTACTGGTAAAAATAAAGAGGTAGAACCAGAATTTGTAGAATTGGTAGGTCAGATAAGCTTACGTTCATTAGAAAAGAATGATCGCAGAAGAAGAGACCAACAAAGAAATGATCAGAGAAACGACCGCAGACCTATGCAAGGCAATGGTCCTCAACAAAGAAACGATCAACGTTCCGATAATAGAAACGATCGTCCTAACAACGGACCAAATAATAGACCTAATAACGGACCAAGACCCAATAATGGCCCAAGACCAAACAATGGTCCAAGACCTAATAACGGACCAAGGCCTAACAATGGACCATCCAACGGACCGAGCAACGGACCCGCTAATCCAAGCGCCAATTAATTAAGCGTATAATTTTTCTAATTCCTGATTCGTAAAATCCATTAATTTTTTTACGTAATCGGGTGAGAAATTAAATTCAATACCTGCTGTTTTATATAATTCAGGTAAGGTTTTAGTTCCCCCCAAGCTTAAAGCATTCATATAATTCTCTAAAGCCTCTGTCGGATTTTTTTGATACTGCATCCACATGCCAATAGCACCTAATTGTGCAATCCCATATTCAATATAATAAAAAGGCACTTCAAATAAATGCAGTTGTCTCTGCCAACCAATAGCTCTATACATATCTAAACCCGAATAGTCAATACTATCTGTAGAAAATTCAGCTACAATATTTTTCCAAGAACTAGTGCGCTGTTCTATAGTATGCATAGGATTTTCATACACCCAATGTTGAAACTTATCTATAATAGCAATCCATGGGAATATCGTAATGGTTCTTTCTAACTGATGTTCTTTCGCTCTATTTAAATCTTCTTCGTTGTCAAAAAAGCTTTGCCAATGATTCATCGTAAATAATTCCATGGACATACTTGCTACTTCAGCCATCTCCATTGGATATTCTTTAAAGGCCGTCAAAGAAAGTGGATGTGCTAAAAATGAATGTATAGCATGACCCCCTTCATGCACCATGGTAGTCACATCACTCATTTGACCCGCTGCATTCATAAAAATAAATGGCGCCCCCGATTCAGCCAAGGGACAATTATATCCACCCGGCGCTTTTCCTTTTCTACTTTCTAAATCAAAATGTTTTAAGTCGTCCATCTTACGTAAGCAATCTGCAAAAAATGGATTCAGCTTTTCAAAACAAGCTACCGATTTATTGAATAAGTCTTTACCATCTGTAAAAGGTTTTAAAGGGGCTATGCCTGCTGGCTCTGCTTCTGTATCCCAGGGCTTTAAAGTAGAAAGTCCTAATTTCTTTTTTTTGCGTGCATAAATTTTATCAATCAGTGGAAGCACATGCAATTTAATGGCTTGATGAAATTGAAAACAATCCTCTTTGGAATAATCAAATCTTCCCAACTCTTGAAATTTATAATCTCTATAATTGGCAAAGCCTGCATTGGTAGCTACCTGATTTCTTTTTTGAATTAAGCTAGAAAATAAATTATGCATACTGGTTTGGTCTTGCAAACGACGCTCTTGAATTTTAAGATAGACTTCTTCACGAATAGTTCTGTCTGGGTTTTCTAAAAACTGAGCTGCTTGTTGTAAGGTATATTCTTGTTCTTTAAATTGAATAGTCATTTTTCCTGCAATGGTTCCATATTGTTGTTGTAGTACACTGAGCTCTGCTTGAATAGGAATATTCTCTTCTCTAAAAAGTTCAATACTTTTTTTCACCGAACGTAAATAAGTAAAATAAGCAGATTGATTCAGTTCAGAAGTAAATGGACAGGCGATTAATTTTTTATTCAGCGCATCTGCATAAGGTTGCATTTTGGGTTGTATCTCCATGCAGAAAAAATTAAACGATTCTTCCAAAGATTTATCGGTGGTATCGCAGGTCATTTTAATTTGTCTCCAACAAGCATCCTCACTTATAAAGGCCTCTAGTTCACTTAGGTTTTGAAGCCATTTTTCAAGGGTGGCTACCGAATCTAAATCTTGGGCTAATAAGGTCTTGAAATAAGGCTCTAGGCCCTCCCAATTGGTTATAACAGCATCGGTAGGAAGAAACTGATGGCTTAGTTTTTGAATGTCTGCTGTTCTTGTCATTATATGGTAATTTAAGTGGCAAATTTACTACTTTTACACAGTTCAAAAGTGACTAAAATTGCCCGATACCATTCATTTACTGCCAGACCACATTGCCAATCAAATAGCGGCAGGTGAGGTTATACAAAGACCTGCCAGCGCGGTAAAGGAATTACTAGAAAATGCAGTAGATGCGGGTGCCACCGAAATTAGATTACTAGTCAATGATGCGGGTAAGGCCCTGATTCAGGTCATTGACAATGGAAAAGGCATGAATGCCAACGATGCGCAAAATGCATTTGCCCGTCATGCCACTAGTAAAATAAGTACCATCGAAGATTTATTTCAAATTAGAACCATGGGCTTTCGTGGAGAAGCCTTGGCTTCCATTGCTGCAGTCGCTCAAGTAAGTTTAAAAACCAGAAGAGCAGAAGATGAAATGGGCACCGCTGTTGAAATTGAAAACAGTAAAGTAACAGATACAAGTGCAATAGCTTGTTCAGTAGGTACTAGTATAAGTATGAAAAATTTATTTTTCAATGTGCCAGCTAGAAGAAATTTTTTAAAAAGCAATAGCGCCGAGCTTAAACATATCATTGAAGAATTTACAAGAGTAGCCCTCGCATTCCCGGAAATTTATTTTAGCTTATCTAGCAATGGACAAGATGTATATCATTGGGAGGGTGGCCCTTTTAAACAAAGAGCTATTCAAGTTTTAGGCAATGCTTATCAAACAAAACTAGTAACAGTGGGTGAGAAGACCGACTACTTAACCATTACAGGTTTTGTGGGCAAACCCGATACGGCTAAAAAAACCAGAAGCGATCAATACTTTTTTGTAAACCGTCGTTTTATTAAAAGTGCTTATTTACACCACGCAGTAGCCAACGCTTTTGAAGGTTTAATTGCTAAAGAAAATTTTCCTAGTTATTTATTATACATCGATGTAGATCCTGCACAAGTAGATATTAATGTGCACCCTACTAAACAAGAAATAAAATTCGAAGACGATAAAATAATTTACGCCTTTGTGCAAGCAGCCGTTAGACATGCATTAGCACAATTTAGTGTAGCCCCTTCTTTAGATTTTTCTTTGGATGCCAATATTCAACAATTGGATGCCATTCAAAAACCTTTTACCGACGAAAAGTATAATAATACCACTAAGCAGTCTTTGTATGAAGGCTTTAGTAAGAAAAATCAAGCGCACTTAATTTCAAGAAGCGAAAATGCTGCTAAACAAGATTGGAAAAGTTTTTTTACAGATATTCCATCATCCAATGAAGGACTGGATACAGCTGGAGAATCCTATATTGTAAAAGCCTCTTCCATGGGTTTATACAAAGAAGGCAACCCACTAGAAATTGAAGAAACGGCAAGCCTTCTACAATTACATCAAACATATATAGTAGCGCCCTCCAATAGTGGCGTAATTATTATTCATCAACAACTAGCGCACGAGAGAGTCTTGTATGAAAAATTTCAAAAGGCAAGCGCACAGGCTCATGCAACTCAAAAAAGTTTATTTCCAGTAGTATTAGAACTAAGTGTGAGTGATGCGATACTATTGGAAGATATTATCGAAGACCTTGCACTTATTGGATATGAAATTGAACCCTTTGGTCAAAATAGTTTTATTATACAAGGCATACCTGCAGACGTCATTTCAGGTAACGAGAAAAATGCGATTGAATTACTACTAGAACAGTTTAAACATTTTAGTGGCGAT
>Ga0209596_1000028_pt1 | contig 129472 bp, 140 predicted proteins | sample M_130807_MF_Meta_FD_187314 | JGI IMG/M metagenome (GOLD analysis project Ga0209596, IMG submission 187314) | Freshwater microbial communities from Lake Montjoie, Canada to study carbon cycling - M_130807_MF_MetaG (SPAdes) (version 2) | ecosystem: Environmental > Aquatic > Freshwater > Lake...
TGCTACTTGACCTTTGAGGTCTCCGTTTTGATCTATAATAATCTGCAAATAATCGGGGTCAAAAGCTGCAACTTGTCGAGCTGAGGGAGTAGTTTCTGTGTCTCCATAAGTTTGGCTAGAGCCGTTGGCGCCAGTAGATACTCGAACATCCGCTGCAACTAACGTAGAATTGCGAATAGCTGTTAGCGAGAACTCCCCGATAAGTACGTTTCTATCTCCTGCAGTAGAAAGCAAGGCTTGACGAGATTCTCCTTGGTCATCGCTACCTTGCTCTCCCTGCGGCAACGAATCAATCATTACGTTAGGTCGAGTTATTACTAGGTTTGCCGTACTTTGATTCCAAGCAAAATACTTACTGTCTTGTAGCACAGTTACTGTAGCGTTAGTTGAAAACTGGCCTGCAGGAGTAGCAGCTACTTGTTGCGCAAACCATCTATACGAACTATCTATAATGAACGCATCATCTGCAGTATTAGCGCCTAGTACTGGAATTTCTATAAATACATTACGCCCAACGGTAGCCCTATACGAAGCAATTCTAATTCTTAATTTGAGTCGGCCGGATAATGAGCTGGGCGCTAAAACTTCAGAATTAGCGTTAATAAGCTGTACAGCAAAGTTACCCGTACCGACAATAAACGCAGCACTAGCTACAGTGTAGATTCCCGCTAAAGGCGCATAATTAGTACTAAAGGTGTGTTTAACTCCACTCTTTATAGGAATGAAAGAAAACATTGCATCCGAGGAATGAACGTGCTGCGTGGTTGCAGTAGCCTGGCGGCCTACAATAGCTGCGTTAAAACCAAATTCTGCATTGCTACTCGCCCTTGCTGCATATTCTGCGTCGTCTATGACAGCTAAGTGGTTACTGCTGTAGATGGGGCTTAAGCCAACCTCATTAGTATGGCTTACGCTAGATTCTATTCGAGCTCGAGTTGGTCTCGTTGTATTTAACTTAGGATAGTTGAAGTCCGTGGCTACCGAGATTGGTACTGTAGTAGCTAAGGCTTGGTTGTAGTTATGGCGAACCAAAGTACTAGCAATCATTAAACGTTTATTAGGACTACTGGTACTAAGCGTACGACTGTCAGCAACAGTAGCTCCAGTAGCTAAATCGTAAGTGCCGGTAGCACTCATGCGGCTTACAAATGTATTGTTGTTCGGAGGAAAATCTGTACCACTGTTGGACTCGTAGTTAGTGGTAAATTTAGTTACGTCGGCTCCTATTGCTTTATAGCCCGAAGTAGATTTAACTACACTTGAGGTATTTAAATTAGAAGCCCTGAATAGCAACACAATACTAGGAGAGGAAACAGTATTGTCAGGGTAATAATCGCCGTTTATTAAACCTAGAGTTGAGTGTAAGCGAGCACTCAGTTGCGCAGTGTTTGTGCTTCCAGGGTTTACTACCACTACAGTAGCACCAAAAACATTATGGCTGTAGTAGACTGGAGTATCTGCAATACTAGGGGTGCTACTAGATGACGCAATAGGAACAGGATATCTAACCTGCTCTTGCAATTTAATTGGATAAGTTACGTCTTGCAAGCCCGAGAACATAAACGCACGAGCAGAATGGCATAACGCTGTTATTGTTGCTACGCCTAATGTTACTACTGAGATGTGGCCAGGATCAAATCCATTACTGCTTGGTACGTTGGCCTTAAGCTCAACGATAGGGGGAATGCCTAAGATTAAGGGAGTTAACTTAAGAATGCCAGAGCTTGTAGCGCCTACGCAACTAACTTCGACTAACGCAGTAGTAGCTAATTCAAACTTAAGGCCGAGGATTGCTGCTGGAGCATCTAAAAGCCCAGTAACAAACACCGGAGTAGCTGAGTTGGTTAGTGTAAACTTAATGCCTAAATTTGCTGCTTGGCTAGTTGATTTAGCAGCCAACTCAGCAGCCACTAAGCCTAGATTTAAGTTACTGGTTTTGTGGTTTAGCTTAGGCGTAATAACCTCATTGGTTATTGTAAACTTAATGCCTAAATTAACAGACCCTGTTGCGGCTGTTAAGGGGTACCAAGCAGCAGTTTCCAGAGCTACTGGTGCCGGATGGATTACTATTAAGTTTGGATTTGTTAAATCACGATAGCTAACAAGCGCCAGCGTAATACTATTACTAGGCACCTTAAGCGTTTGCAGTACCACAAAGCCGGCTGCTGGATCCAGATTACTAGAGCTTACTGTTGGTACGTTGCTTACTGCTTGTACGCTGACGGCTACTAGTTCTTTAGTTACTAAAGCAGGCTGACCAGTTACCGCTACTGCTGCTATAGTTACGCTGCCTGCACTAGCCAGTAACAACGGGGTTAAAGCTAAGCCTACAAGCTTAACATCTAATTTAGGTGTATTTGACGTTACATTGCCTAGCGGTACAGGCCTAAGTAATGTAGGGGCACCGATTACAGCCTGTAATACCGGAGTAGGAATATTGATGAACTCAAACTTAAGCCCTAAATTGCTGCCAGCTAAAAAACAAACTGGAGCAGCGGTTACGGCTGTTAATTCCTTAGTGCCTAAATCAGGAATACTACTAAGTAACTTAGCTTGTAATACTTGAGCAGCTGCTTCAAATTTAACTGCTAACGGCTTAACTGAGGTAACTAAGCCCAGTAAAGAAAGGGGAACTGCTGCAAAATCCTTTGTTTGCAGTTCGGGTTTGCTTAGCTGAATTGCAGCTACTAAAGTTGGAGGGCTAACTAAAGCTAACGGAATGCAAGGTAAGTTTGGTGTGTTACTAACAGCCTTAGGTACTAAGGTTACTGCTGTTAATTCCTTAGTGCCTAAATCAAATTTGCTTAGCTGAATTGCAGCTACTAAAGTTGGAGGGCTAACTAAAGCTAACGGAATGCAAGGTAAGTTTGGCGTGTTACTAACAGCCTTAGCTACTAAGGGTACTGCTGTTAATTCCTTTGTTTGCAGGTCAGCAGTGCTTACTGAGCCAAGTAATAAAAGCGGAGAGCTAACTAAAGCTAACGGAATGCAAGGTAAGTTTGGTGTGTTACTAACAGCCTTAGCTACTAAGGGTACTGCTGTTAATTCCTTAGTGCCTAAATCAGGTTTGCTTAGCTGAATTGCAGCTACTAAAGTTGGAGGGCTAACTAAAGCTAACGGAATGCAAGGTAAGTTTGGTGTGTTACTAACAGCCTTAGGTACTAAGGTTACTGCTACAAAATCCTTTGTTTGCAGTTCGGGTTTGCTTAGCTGAATTGAGGCTACTAAAAGCGGAGGGCTAACTAAAGCTAACGGAATGCAAGGTAAGTTTGGTGTGTTACTAACAGCCTTAGGTACTAAGGGTACGGCTGTTAATTCCTTAGTGCCTAAATCAGGAATACTACTAAGTAACTTAGCTTGTAATACTTGAGCAGCTGCTTCAAATTTAACTGCTAACGGCTTAACTGAGGTAACTAAGCCCAACATAGAAACCGAAACTGCTGCAAAACCCTTTGTTTGCAGTTCAGCAGTGCTTACTGAGCCAAGTAATAAAAGCGGAGGACTACTTAAAGCTAACGGAATGCAAGGTAAGTTTGGCGTGTTACTAATAGACTTAGCTACTAAGGGTACTGCTGTTAATTCCTTAGTGCCTAAATCAGGAGTGCTACTAAGTAACTTAGCTTGTAATACTTGAGCAGCTGCTTCAAATTTAACTGTTAATGGCTTAACTGAGGTAACGGAGCCCAGTAAAGAAAGGGGTACTGCTACAAAATCCTTTGTTTGCAGTTCAGCAGGGCTTACTAAGCCAAGTACTAAAAGCGGAGGGCTACTTAAAGCTAACGGAATGCAAGGTAAGTTTGGCGTGTTACTAACAGCCTTAGGTACTAAAGTTACAGTAGTTCCTAATGGCCTAGGCACCAAGAGTGTAATAGAGTTAGTACTAGCGATAGCCGCTACCGCTACTGCCTGAAACTCCTTGGTAAACAGATTAGGGTCAGGAGAGTTGACAATAGCTTTATGGAGATTGTTTACTGAGCCAAGTACTAATGGAGTTAACTTTAGGTTAACTACAGCTGTAGTCGTGGACTTAGTTACTACTGCAGGAATACCAGACCACCCAACCAGAAACCCGTTGGTTGTAGTATTAACGGATAAAGTGGTGCCTACAGCTTCTGCTAAGCTTAGCCTTAATGGGGCTAAGAAGAATTTACCGTCTACAACCGTAGTAACGGCTTTTGGCGCTGCGCTAACAGGCAGCGTAAGCAGCGGGATAATAAGCTCGCCTGTACTGACTGCCGATACAATTACTGGACACGTATTAAGATTAGGCATGGCTTAAGTGTTGCAAATAAATAATGCGAATTTTAAGCCTAAGTTAGGCGCAATGGTAATTAGCTTTAAATCACAAGCAGGGGAATTTACTTTTAATTCTTTAGTAATTAAATTAGGAGTAGTCGTAAGTAGAGTGCCGTTAGGTTGACCTGGAAAACGCAGCATTTCGAATTTCAGTCCTAAATAAGTAGGCAGCGAGTTGGTAGCTAACTTAGCCGGAATAATCGGCGGAGCGGTTGGAGCCCCTAAGTCTATGATTGCGGTGTTAATTATAAAAGCAGCAGGCGGGAAGGAGTATAACGTAGGCGCCAGCATTGTACCAGTAACTATGTCATTAAGTATGGGCCTGTTGCGCACCAAACTAAATACTGATTTAAAATTAGCAGTTAGATCTCCTAAGATCTTAATGGCAGGATTACCTATAGGCTCAAAAGTGGGCAGGACATTCAGTATGTTAGCTACTATTTCTGGGTTACCACTGGGGCCGTATTTACGAGTACCGCAAATAAATCGACTATCTGCAGGATAGCTAACAGGCTGCTGCCGGCCGGCTAGGCCGCTGGTACCGAGATTGAAATCGTCTAGCGTAGAATCCAGCAAGCAAGGGCAACTTTTTTCTAGTTGTAAGTCCGAGGCGTTGGTTGAGACGCCTGTAAAGGCAAAATAGTCCGCTTGGTAACTAGGGCCGTCCACACCTGCACCAGTCCAGATGCCTGCCTTACGGCGACCATAAACCACCATAGGGTATGGGCCATCATCCACCTCAACTACCAACTCTACGTCAAGGGTTAGGTTAACGTAATTGGGGGGTGAAGGCGCGGTGCCGTCGGTAATTACCACGGTTATTGGAGTTTGGTTAAACTTAAGTAAAGCTGCCGCCGTCGATGCATCTCGGTAACTCCAAGTGTTAAAAATGCTGTTAGTAGTGGTAGTAATAATAGTGCTACACGCCGGGTAACACCCCGTACGGCTATTAGCAGCAGTAATAGTCGTGCTTGTTGGAGGTATAGGGTAAAGAAAATTCCCACTGTAAGCGGCAGTATCTACAGGCAGGCTTCCTACCGGTACCGGCATTAGGCCTGCTTCAGTGTAGGTTTCCTTAGTACCAATATAAGTGTAGGCAGTATTTGGATTAAATCGATCAGAAAAAACAAAGGTAGAAGTCGTTACCGTTGGGTCGTGCAGATTGGTGCCTTTTATTAAAGTAGCGGCTCCCGCCGTCCGTTGTAATAAATAAGCGACAAGCCAATTGTTCTGCTGGTATTGTATGTTGACTTGCCAATTGTTGAAGTTTACAGGCACGGTATCTGCATTGGCAGCACTGGCTGTAAAGGTTAATCTGACGTCTAGGCCTCTAATTCTATTTGCAAACTTAGTTGTAGGTACCACAAAGTTAAAGGTTTTAGCATTGCTAGTAGTAAAATTTAAGGGTGTATTACCCTCTGTAGAGCTGAAGCTGTGAATCTTTATGGGATCTGTAACTGCAGTGTAAGAAGCGCCACAATAAACCTTGGCGGACTTACTGAAGATTCTAGGCACTATTGGAGTTAAGGTGCCGTCTTTTAAAATACGTTCTGGGCCTGCTGTTTGGCCTTCGCAACCGTAACCTGTAATCGCTAGTTTATTTACCCGGCGGCGATCAAATCTAAATCCAGCGTTAGGGGTATCAAAGTAATTAACGTAATTAGCGCTGGTGGTTAAATGGCCGTCGATTGCTACTTGGTTGTAGTCGGTTATTGATGAGTTAAACAACACGGCAGTAGTCGTAGCTCCTGCGTCATAATCCGTGATGTAATCGTAATTGTTTTGAATTTCTAAGCTTAACGGCCCGTGGTATTCTTGTAAATGATTAATACGCTGATTAGCGTTCGTAGCTTCAGCCGCTGTGGTGCAACACTTCTTAAGCTCAGCAGCTACAGTATCAAAGTTAGTCCAAGGCATTCCGTAAGCTTGGGGAATCTTTGCAAAGGCTGTACCGTTTAAAACAGGGCTGCCTGTTAGGCTGGTTACTACCGTAGCGGGATACGTAGCTGGGTTAAAGCTAAACTTAGCTTGTAAGGCTTCTATAAGGTGCGAGCCTAAAGGTAGGCCTGGATTTGAGTAAACTAAAGGCTGTGCGTCTACGTCTGCTTCCACATTTGCTAAGTCACTGTGCATTAACCAACGGTAATCGCCGTAGTAGTTTACTGGAGCGGTTTGGCCGGCTATGTTACTTAAGCCTACGTAAGCTTCGGCTGGAGCAGCATCAGCAGCAGTAGCGTAGCCAGCAGGATTGCCTGTTACAGAGTTGTCGTAGCGAGTAATGGCGTGAGTATCTAAGTACCACATGCCGTAAGCAGCACTGGCTAAGGCACTACCCCCCCAAGGAGTCGCGCCTGCACCGCCGCCTGCACCGCCGCCGCCGGATCCTAGGTTGTAGCCTCCGCTTAATAAACTAGTGCCATATTCTCGGCCGTCTCCTGCACCCCAAGCAACCAACACAGGTTGGTGGCTTTTCTTGGTGCTATGTAAGATGGAGCTTGGAACAGTAGGTCCAGTTATCGTGGTTGACAGTATTGACCCTAAGGCTGAGGCTATATCGGGTACTCCAGCTAAAGTATTTAAACTTTTAGCTATAGGCCAATCGCCAGTGGTGGCGGCCACAATATGCCCTAGCCCTGTTTTGAATCCGCTAAAAGGCAGCGTAGGTAATAAGCTTAAGTCTAAACTAGGATTAGAATTATTGTTAGCATATATACCATTTCCATCGATGGCTGGGACTATGGCCTTCCAAGCTACTGGGCGGTTGTCTGCGTTTACTACCACTACTGTACCAGACGAGCTTACATGCAAACTACTCGGCACTACGTAATTAATAGCAACCGCAGTCGGAGTAGGAGTTCCTAGAGCTGCTGTAGCGCCGGTAGTGTCGTTAATCTTCCCATAATAGTATGAGCGGGTTTTAACCTTTAATGCGGTGTTACCTGCATACAGGTAGTCGGTACTATTGTCGTTAGTTTGCCTATTTCTACGAATAAAGCGAAAACCAGAATAAGGATTAAATACTTCTGGAAACCAGTTAATGTCGGACCCGGTAAAGAAAACCGATGCTTCAAAGTCAAAGGTACTGGCAGCTACTCCGTTAATTTGGAGATCAGCTACGTCACTAGGAGCCGGTTTTGATAGGTAGTAAGACTTTTGTAAATTCTTGATATAACCGATGTAACCTGTAAAGTCGGAACCCGGAGCTACATCTTTAACCTTAAACTTACTGATGCTTATAGGGCTGCCAGTCGGGTAACAGCAAATAGGATCGAAATTAACGTCGTAGTTATCGTCGTTATCATTGACGGATGTTATGCCTATTATTTCATTGGTCGGAGTAAAGAATCCTCTATTTAACAAACTAAAGGCTCTAGGAGTGCCAACACCTTCGTCAAGTGGAAATCCTATTGTAGCATCAAACATACCCACTAGTGCAGCTCTGCTACCTGTACCTGCTATCTGCATGCAAGGATTGTCTGCAGCATTAAAACCAGTAGTGCCACTATGCCCTAAGCCGGTAGGGCCGGTAACAGTTGCCATTCCGCCGAAAAGATTGGCCAACATAGTAGGACTGGCTCGGCCCCAACTAACTACTCGCCCACTAGCTGAAACTTTCTGAATTGTAGTATAAGCATCGCCTCCAAGATCTGCTCGAACCCTGCTCATTGAATGCACTATTCCGTGCGTAGTGTAAGGCCCACAAACTACTTTCTTAAAAGTTAAGTCTTGAAATGGGCGGTGGTTAGCGGTAGTCGCACCACCTTTGAAACGAGCCAACTGGACTTGCCAAGGATCTGTTGCTTCAGACGTTACCTCAGGCTCGGCAGGTAAGTGGTACTGATCCATACTCTGGCAGTGATGGGGATACGTAGGCAAGGATGGCTGATATTCGGTGTAACTAGTACCCCACATAGGCCCAAGCTCGGTAGCGACTACGGAAGGGTCAGAGGATAAAGAATTCGGGTCGTAATTACGGTAGAGTCTACCTGCGTTTCCATAGACTCTACCTGCACCCACACACTGAATCTTTAACTTGCTATCTATCATGGCTGTGTGGAAGGCTCCTGCTGCTATGGTGCCCTTTAAAACCTTACCTGTAGGGTTGCTTAGGCCAAAACCCGCAGCAGTAACTTGCCCTACCGTTACGCCGGCGTGGTTCGTAACATTAGTAACGCTAACGCTACTGTACTCGTTACCGGACTCGTATATAGTGTCGCTGCTAGCATTCAATACTCCAGGTGGATTGTCCTCAGGCAGTGCTAGCATATTGTTAGTGCCAGCCTTAAATACGGATTGGCCGAAGTGAACGCTACGGCTAGCAACTCGTGCAGTTTGATCTGAGGCCGGAATAGGAGAGCTGCCTGCTGGCATTACGTAGCCGTTAGTAGAGCCTGCAATGGCGGAGTTGCCTGCGCCCCACACGTATATAGCTCCAGCTTGAGTACGAGCTACGCAATGGTAACCTCCTAAGGCCAGTTCGACTACCGGATCTGTTGGGGTAGTTGTATCAATTGCACCAGCAGAATTTACTAGGTTAATTGCTGCGGGTACTTCACATTGGTTATATTGATTGTTGCCCCAGCAATAAACTCGCCCATTAGCGGTTACTACTCCTACGTGGCCAGGTAAATTCAGGTAGCTGACGTGGGCTGCGTAACGCTCAGTTGACGTACGGGGATTAAAGCTATAGGGGTAAGAGCCAGCACTAAAAACTGTGGTGACTCCTACCGTACCAATACTAGGGTCATCTACATAGCTTCGAGCTACATACTCCATTAGCTCTTCATCTAGGCCTGGAATCACGTAGCCTGGCAAGCCTTGAGCTTGAACCTGCGGGCCTACAGCAGCAGCTACGTCTACTATTCCTGCACCAGTAGTACTTAAGTAGTCCGTAAGCTTTACTGGCGGAATGCATTGCCCCCAACGGTTACTGCCCCATACGGCTACAGTATTATCGTGTACAGCTATTCCGTTGTAGGTACCTACTGCTATAAGATGGCCTCCTCCGCCGTGAAGATGGCTATCGAGCGCTAGCGAATTTGGGATGTTGTTTATTTTGTATAGGCTGTCTGCTGTAGCGCTTTTAGGGTCAACTCCTAAGCCCATGTTCCAGGCACTGCGCCAATCTACACTACGAGGCGGAGCATGAATAAGCTTACTCGGAACTTGATGCTCCGCAGGAATAAGGTCTCCATGGTAAGCGCTAAACATATACTGTAAGCGGCGGGAAACACTTTCCAACAATACATAGCCGTACTGAGTAGCCTTTATATCTTCATAAGCAAGCCAACGTTCAGAATCTAGTGGGTAGGTGCTAGACCATAAAGCCTTAGTTTGAATAGCATTGCCAGCAGGCCGAGAAGTCTCAGAAGTAAGATTTGGGTAATAGCCTAGCGGCGGACGTATTACCGGAGTGACTGCGTTACTTGGAGTACTTTCAGTAATCCTAAACCTAAAGTAATCGCCTAGATCTGGTACGTAGGCGTTTGCTGCGGTAAGTACTCCGCCTAAGATTTTGTCTTGGTTGTTTAAGGCTAGGTAGGTAACTAGCGGATTGCCCAATGAGGTTTTAGTTGCGTAGGTGGCAAAACACTTAATACTAGCTGTATTAGCTGTTATAGCTCCTACTGCAGTATCTCCTAGTACGTACACTTCTGGACAAGTAGGACTCTGAGTGAAACCGGGTAGCAGTCTATTTACCGTCGTATGCCTACCTAACGAGATACTGGTAAGTGGTAAATCTCTACCTAAAGGTACACCCACAGCTGAGCAACTGTTAGCGCTAGTAAAGTTTTTAATCGCAGACCCTAGAACCCCATTAAGCTCAGTAAATACAGGGGTTAAGGTTAAGCTTACGTTAAAGGCGGGATTGATAGCCCCTGCTGCAGTATTGAGGGCTAGTTCGCCTGGTTTGTTAGTAAAGTTGCAACTAAGCAGTTGGGTGTTAGCAGTACCTGTAGCCAAGAAGTGCCCGTACTCATTAAAATTACTAATAAGGTTAGGGTATCTAAATCCAGTGTTATAGAACTCGTAATAGTTTAACGGGTCACTTGCCTGCTGGGCATTACCACCGATAGTAGGCTCGGCGACAGCTTGTTTTAACTGCAGAATGGATTGAGGAATACCATTTAAAAGAATATTTCTTAATCCGCCATAGGGCTTTAGTACAGGCACTGGAGTAGCATAATCTTCAGTGTAGCGTCCGCCAAGAATTCTATTAGCGTAGGCTGCTTCTATTATTCGGACTCGGTTGCCGCTAAATGGCAATAGGCGGGAATGCTTTTCCCGGACTAGTAGATGTTCCGGACCTGCTATTACGCTTGTAATTTCAACGCTAGTATCCAAGCCTAGGGTTTTAGAACTGCAGTTGATGTAGGCAGGAAAAACCCCAGGGCAAGGTACCGTAACCCCGTAACCGGAACCAGGGGTGGAGTCTAATTGACCAGAGCCTAATGGGCTGCTGGTGCCAGCGTAGGCACCAGCATTAGCAGCGGCAAGTAACACTACCGGCATTTTTTACCTTAGAAGATGGTTGGTATGACTCGGTGCACTGTGGGGGCTACAACGGGTGCCGGTGTTGGTTCCGCGATAACTACAGGTGCTGCTACAGCCATGATCACGAAATCTGGTTCGCCATCATCCTTTGGCGTTGGTTCCGTAACTACAAGGGCTTCAATTTCCCCTGCGTCAACTACTTCAACTACTTCAACTACTTTAATTTTCCCTGCGTCAACTACCTCGATGCTTGAATCGTTAGTAGTAAAGGTTGGGTCTGTTAGTTTGTTCCGCCAATTTTTATTATGCATAGTGGTTCTCCTAAAAGTATAAAGCCACCTTAACGCTAAGGTGGCTTTATTATAGCTTTATTTAGCTAATATAGCTATATTGCCGTTGGGGCTATCACTTATTCCAAGGAAGCTTAGGCTTCATCCAAGCCCATACCGAGGTACCAAAGAACGTACCAGCGACGAACATAAGGACGGTCCAAGAAATAAGGCCAATGGTGTTAGTGACGAATCCGGTAAAGTCTGCGAGTAAGTTAATCATAGTTTAGTCCTTTTTGATGCAGTTTTCTAAATCTTGCCGTAACGTATTGTTTTCTTTACTGAGGTAGGTGCAAGTCTTTTCTAACTCATCGTTTCTGCGCTTTAGGAGCTCAATTTCTTGGCCCATGTTTAAGTTTCGAATTTTCATTTCTGCTAGGTCTAGTTCAAGCCTTGCATTGCCTTTTGCTAGATTTTCTGTTTTAAGCTCTAAGGTAACCATTGCTTGTTGTAAGCGATCAGTCATTCTTAGGGCTACATCAATCAAAGCTACATCACTTTCTGCTCGAATCTTTTTAGCTTCAGCCGTGGTTTTCTTTCTATTAAATATTGCATTGAGTGCGGCGGTAATTACTCCGCCTGCAATCAAGGCTAATAACAACTCTAAACCTTTGGTAGTATCCACGGCAATACTCCTTACCTATAGTTTTAGTCTAAGGTAATAGTAATTGCATTAGCTGCAAAAGTAGGCTGATCTCCAACACCTAGCGCTTTAGCCGTACTAAGCTGGCCGTAGGCAATAACGTGTGGCCTGAGTGCGGCGCCGGTGTTCTTTGTGAGAACGGAAGAGATAAAGAAGCCAACTGCTGCACCGGTTACTGCGACTGCGATCGTGCCAAAGTTAACTTGTGCAACTGGTAAAGTGACCGCTGCAAGGGTACCGCCGTCGGCGGTGTTAGCCAAAGTGGCAGTAAATGCTTGTCTGGTGTAGCCGCTATCTATCAACTCAATCGATGCACCTGAGGTGCCGCCGCCGCCAGTTGGTACCCACGCGGTGCCAGCTAAGGTATTGGTGTTGGAGGTGATATTAACGTCGGCCATTGTTAGGACGGTTTGTCCGCCTACTGCGCCTGGGTGTGTTATTAGGCCCAAGTACAGTAGCTGCGCACCCGCTGTACTAGTGCCTAAGAATCCGCCGCCGGCAGCCAGAGTAGTGGTGGTGTCGCTGTTATACAACGAACAGACTGTACCGCTTGCTGTAGCTACAGCGCCAGAACTAAACGGGGTTACGAAAATAGCTTTTAAAAGTTGACCGGCGACCATGTTTGGAAAACTGCCCATAGTGTTAGCTCCTTAAGGTTGAAGTGGTAATTTTACCAGGCAAAGGGATTAGCTGCAAATGTGTAATAGTTAAAGAAAGGCCTAGGGTTAGGGCTTTCATATGTTATCAGCTTGCTCGTTGCAAGCGTAAAGTACTGTATATGTTGCCGTTGATTTTGTCAAGCAGCCTAATTTGGCCATCGGGGTCAGTATAGTATATTTCGTCAAAAAGTGTAGTGCACCAAGGCATACAAATGGCGCAAGGCCTAGCCATTCTAAGTTCGCCCTTGGCATTATAGCGCACGTTGATTAGAGTAAGCTTATTGCGTTCATTGCACTTAAGATATGCGTTTAATTCTGAGTGCTGTTCGCCAAAGCGGTAACCTAGGGCTGCAGCCTTAGGATGGCCCTTAAAGCTGTTATTACCTATGGCTACCACTTTACCTTTGCACAAGATGTAAGACACGTGTTTCTTATTGCGAGTAATGGCCATGCAAATAGGCTTAGCTAAAACTAAGTACCTATTTAGCCAAGGATTTGCAGCTAAAGGATCCTGATAACAATTACCGGTCATCTAGGTTTTGGTCCAAATTTTTCGTGAATTACTCGGGTGACTGTGTCCAAACTTAAGGCAACGTTATTTGCCAGTTTAAGGTCTTTGGCCTCCATGTGCTCTTTTAATGCCTGCTGCATAAGATCCATGACTCCGGCAAATCGCCCTAGTAACTCAATCTGGGTAACGAGTTCCGCTAGAGTGGAAGGGTAGATACTAGCTGCCTGAACGGGGCCAAGTTCCAGATTATTGTAATACTGACTTAAGAGCTGCCCATGCGGGTGGTTCTTAGGCAAACAGATCTGGATTGCTTCGCTTACAACAGCCATAGTGTCTTTGACCGGTTTAGCTGCGTTAAGCTTCTTAGCCGCCTTCTTTTTGGTCAATGCCTTAGCCATGCTTTGTTTCCTCAGTTTTGGTGACTATTTGAATTATAACTACGCCGGGCTCAACAAAAGGTAACTGAGTTATTTGAATTATGCGCTCTGAGCCGCCTGGGTCAGGAAATAGCTGGTTTAGCGCATAATCAGGTCCACCTTCAAAATCAAAGTAAACCAGTAGGTTAGGAGCTTTAACCTCACTGCTAGCTCGAATGAATTCAGTTTGCCCTGCTACCTGATAGGTGTTTTCGCTAATTTTGGTAATGGTGCGCTTAACCCCATAGCGAGAATAAAATACTACGGGTGTGGTTATTTTATTTTTAGGTTTAAGTTTTTTAATCATTAGGCCGATATACCGTTTAAGTAAGATCTCCGTACGGTATTCCTGTATTTGGATCCGCATCTGGCCCGTCAGTTTCACTGCTAACTGCTGGTACTTGAGCTATTTGCAACTCCTTTAAAGTAGCATAAAACTCCGGCCCACTCAAGTGGGGGCTAAGTTTAATCAACAAAGCCTGGATATCAGCAGTAGCCTGCTTAACTTGTTGTACCAATTTTTTATTGCTTTCTTCTAAGCGTTCTATTTCTTTTACCAAATTCTCATTATTCAGCCGTAAAGCGCTTAACACAAAACTATTTGAACCGTTGTACTGAGTGTTGGGCATAAAAGTCCTTAAAGTTACTGGCTAAGCAAGCCACCACGACGGTGGGTTGCTATTTTTCCATACGGCTATCTTGCTTTTCTCTCCGATGTAATAGTTACGGTAAGCAACTACTGCATTACTATGCTTATACTCCACGGGCATTGCTTGTGCAAATGGAGTCAATTCTCCATCGGGAGTACTCAGGGGATAATACTTGGAGAACCAAACAGCCATGGCTTCACAAGAATGTATTTTATTGTACCTTCGTGTGTATTCATGGCAGAGTTCAAGCGTGTGATCTGCCAACCACATGTAGTTCTCTTTGGTTTGCCTTGCCCATAGCGTGCAAGGATGATTGGCAAAAGCCTGTTTGTACAGATCAAACGGAATAGTATACACAGTAGGACTGCCGGATAGCCGATGATTAGTGGAGAGCATCTGACAGCCCTCCACGATCATCTTCACCACATGCTTGTCGCATAGCATAACTGCTGCAAGTCTTGCATCAGGGTCGACTACAAAGATATTCATGGGTTTTCCTCCTCCTTCTTAAAGCAATCCCAACTACGAGATGCTGCAATTTCAACTGAGTTTTCCGCATTAAACATGGACATCAACCTGCACACTTCCCGCCGCGCCTCGTCGCGCTCAATGCGCAGCCGTTGGTTGTCCTCCAGAGCGGTGATTAAGTCTTGTTGAGTCATTGTGTTTCCTCCAGAAGACGGTTCAGTTCTGCAAACTGCGCAGCATACTCATTCTTCTGTGCTTCATTCCGCATCACATCAAATCCCGCCCTCTCCTCTTGAAGCCGTCCCCAACTCAGAGGCGGATACTGAAACTCATGCTTCTTTATCCACTTCTCCCACTTCTTTTCAGCGACTCCCAACGACACGCCATACGCAGAGACGGAGATAGCCCCTAAGCACGACTGATCATACTGATCATCCACTGAAGGTTCACCCTGCGAGTTCTCCTCGCAGATGTCGCAGCAAAGGCTATACACCGCACGGACGGATGAACAGACGGGAGAACGATAGAGGACATCCCTTGCGGCGGCAACCTCTTCCTTGGTTGCCTTGCCGTCGAGGTAACGATTCACAACGGCGAGTTGCGGATTGACATCCCAATCAGCGAACTTGTTGGCGCGCCCGATGCACCAAAGCGTGAACTTGATCCGCACACCACGGGGAAGATCGTACAGCGCAGAGCGGAAATCGGTGTAAGTGAGCGTCTTCATGTGTCTGTTTCTTTCTTGTAGAGGTTTAGGCGTTTGAATCTTCACGCCATAGAGCGTGTCCGAAGTGAGCATCGGCGGTGCGGACATCCTGTCGTGCGGCATCTCGTTCGGCGAGAGCAGTCTTGAGTTCAGCACGAAGTCGCACAATCTCCGCTTCCATCTCGTCCGCATCATCTTGAAGCGCACGAATCGCTTCGTCCGAATCAGGGAATGGACGCTCGTCCTGATCTTCATCGACGGCGGCGACTACAGGTGCGACAAGCAGAAGTGCCTTTCGTGCAATCTCGTAGATGGCGAGATTGGCATCGGTTGGATTCGAGTTGAACGCTTTATCGGCGTTGTCATAATCACGACGAGCAGCGGCAACAGGATCAATCATTTTGTTTCTTTCTTGTTCAGTCATGGTGTTTCCTCCTTGAAGCAGTCCCATGGGGGCAACTTCATGGTGTCTCCTTTGTAATCTTCTTTGCAATGTTGCTAAGGGTAATTAGAAATCCTTGAATCCCAACTGAAGTTAACGGAGATAATCCACAGTATCTGTTTAAAAATACAAACACACCTATATGAATTGCCACACCCACGCAAACAGCAAGGGTATAATACGATATTACTTTGATCATGGTGTTTCCTCCTTGAAGCAATCCCATCCGCGCCGAATGGCTTCTTCTCTGCAATACTTTTCAAACTCACACACTTCCCGACGCGCTTCGTCGCGCTGCTCTGTGAGTCGCAGGCATTCTGCATTGTGCCGTGCAAACACCTCAACAAGGACCTCTTGTAATGACATAGTCGTGTCGGGGATATTGGTTTTGGGGGTAGTCATGGTGTTTCCTCCTTGAAGCAATCCCACATATTATTACCTGCAATAGAATGTTTACTCACTAAAGGACCGTAGTACTTCCTAGTAGGACAAGACCTCTCCTCACAATACATACGCCGTGCCTCGTCTCGCTCTTTGATGAGTCGGGCAATCTCTAACCGCATTTCATCGTGTGCCTCTAGACTGTCCTTGAGGTCTTCCTTCAATGCTTTATTATTTAAGCAAACTCCCATGATTCCCATGTGATCTGCCCAAGGCACTCCGCACACTCCGCACTTTGGTGCGGGGATGGTATCTCCGTGATCGTTGTCCCCTAAGAAGTTAGGGTCATCTGTAAGGTCTTTAGAATTTGGGTCATACTCTGTTGGGTCTAGCATTGTGGCTCCTTCCTCACTTGTCAAACTCGTCATAATCGTCCTCTTCTTTGCAAGCAGGCATAAGTGCGCAGTACAGCCCATAAACGCACGCTGCAAGAGTTACAAGAGAAAGAATTACGCAAACGATGTCATAAGTCATTGTAATACTCTCTTTCGGATTTCCTCAAGGGAGATTGGCGTGTAGTTGATTCGCTCAACACACACACTGAAGTACCTTGCATCAGGTTCGATTCCGTCTTCACCGTCTTGGCCATCAACCCTATTGACTACTTCGGCGTGAAGGTGAGCATGGATGTTTGTCATCCAGCACTTTCGTTTTCCTCTCCATAGGCTGCCAGGGTGAATAGGAATATGCGATAGAATTTCATTATCGAGTTTATGTGTTGCTCGTACATCCCGAAAGTACTTCTCGTACTGCGGTAAAGTCAAAGTATCGTGATTGCCTTTGATAAGCACCTTGCTGCCATTAAGTGAGTGTAGAATTTTAAGATGATCTTTGTGGAATGCCACATCACCCAGAACATAAACCTTATCCCCCTTCCGGACAGTATTGTTCCAACGCTCCACCATCGCCTCGTCGCCTTCTTTGGCGTTGGTAAATTCATGCCGCACTCTTACGCCATTACTCCTAATGAACTTGTAGGCGTTCTCATGCCCAAAATGCGTGCAACCTATTAGAAAGGTGGTGCTCATTTTATCTTCTTTTTTTCGTTTGAATTAAGAGCATGGTACGCATTGCATAGGCGGGAACTGCATTGATCTACACCATTCACCATATTATGTAGTTTTCTACTAGTTTCTTGTTCCTGCTGCCACAGAATAAAGAAGTCTAATAATACTTTTTTATGTTTGGCTCGCGCCTCTTCATAGGCGATCATTTTCTTTGATTTACTCATTGTGTTTTTCCTGGGCTTCAATTACTTCGTTTTGACATTGTTGCGCTGACGCAGTAAGTCTCTTAAATGTAAGAAGGTCTGCCTGGGAGAATCCAGCGACGTAGGTTGTAGCTACAATTATTGATATAGTTGTCAGCAGCAGAGTGTTCATAGTTGGCCTAACACGTAAAGGAACAATAAATTGTAGAGGACCAGCAGCCCAATGGAGGTCCACTTTAGTCCTTGCTTCCACCTTATTACAGGTTGATACTGCATCAAACATAATACAGCTAAAGCGCTAGGCACTAGCACTAGGGGTAACAAGACGTTTAGCATAGGTGTTACTAAGAGGTCAGTAAGGTTCAAGTAAGGGCTCCACAAGGTATGGCGGTTCTAGAATCTGTTTCGGCTTCTTTTGCTGCGGTTATCTGTTTGATTTGCTTAGTGAACGCTTTTCCACCTCGCATCATCCAGGGCTCAATGGGTAAGTTCTTTAACCATTGTTCTGCTGTAGGCACAAAGCCCATATCTTCGAGTACGTGGTACTCTCCTATTGTTCTTACGGGCACTTTAACTCCGTCGGACTTACGCGTCAACGTAGTACCAAACACTTGTTCCAGTAGAAAGATTCCAAAGCTGGAATGTAAGATGGCTCGGTGGCGAACATCAGGCAAATGAGCCTTAGTCTGGTCAAACCAATCGTGTAAATGTTGGTAATCATCAGCGCAACCTCCAAAACGTTGGGCACTAGATAATGCATGATGATAAGGGTGGGCCATTAAGTTTCTTCCTCTGGTTCCTGTGAGTTGCTGTAGTGGTGGGTGGTCAACAACACATTATTTAGGGTTCCTGCTTCAGGGCCTAACAATGTAACGCTAAACAAATTATCGTATATATCTCCATCTCCCGCTCCTCCATCCGAGTTAAGCTCGTTGTAGAAGATCGTTGGGTCCAGATTATACTTATCAAAAATTGCTTGGCATTCTTCTTCAGTAGCCACTGTTAAAGTATTCGGCTTATCGTAGCCTGCTCTGAGGACCTTAACCTCCGTATTCTCTAAGTCGCAATTGTCGGTGCCGGACGAATAATAGCTTACTATTCGCCCTACCCCGTGCGCCATGCAGGCAATGCCTGTAAACAATAGATCCGCGTTAAGTTCAGCTCCGCGCAACATTCCCGTTAGTTCCAATAAAGCTGTAAATTCTTCATTGGAAAACTTGTTCTCAGAGTCATCCCCGCAAGGTAAGAATTGACTTAGCCTTGGGTCAGTTTTTATTAAGGTTGCCCTTAGCGTACTAAAATCAGAAAACCCTTCGTTAGAGACTCCAACCATGTTAATGTAAGCTGCAATGGCAGTTATTCCTTTTTGAGAATAACAATAGGCTGCCCAGCCTGGATGAAAAGATACTGCGGTCATTCGTAATTCCTCAAAGTTACTCCAATTGGGAACCGTGGCACATTTCCATTAGTTAACCCCTGATACCTGACTGTTAGTAGTTTGCCAATAACAGTCTTAGGTGCCTTAAGGTAAGGCTTTAGTTTATCTAGTTCTCCCTCCATTTTACAAGAGAACTCCGCCCCGTTCTTAGTGACGCAGCGAAAGATAGCGCATTCCGCCATCTTGCCTCTGCCTGCTTCAACTCCAATGACGTCGAACTCAGCGTCATCAAACTCTTTAATCTTCTGCAGATTGTAAGAACGTTTATTCTCATACAGTGGAGCGGCATTCCGAATCATTGCGCCTTCGTACCCGGCCTTACGGCACTTGGCGAAGTATTCAGTAACCCCCTCCTCATCCATAAGTATCGTGGCCACCAATACCAATGTTTTATTTGGCTTTAGCCTATCTCTTAGTTCCATGCGTTGTTTAAACCCATAGAACCCTACAGCCACATCATAGATGTGGTACTGCACTACCTCGTTACCTGCCTTGGGTTCCGTAGGCCTAACCAAACTAACGATTTCCTCAAACTTATCTTTGTAGGAGTGGTTGTACAGTTCTCCGTCAAAGTTAATGTCTTCTCGGCCAGCCCATTGCCGTTCCAGCTCTGCAACTATGTGAGGCAAGCTAGTAATCTGCTTACGGGTTCGGGTCCACAAAGTACAAACTCCGGCCTGCAACATTGCAATGCACCTAATGCCGTCAAGCTTAGGCTGAACGTATGCAGGGTAGGTGATCTTAGCTGAGTGCTCACTAAACTTGTGAGCCAGCATAGGCTCTAGGCCTCCCGTGATGCAAGCATCTACCTTGCCTGCCTTGGTAGCCGCTTGAGTTTTGGTGTAGCCCTTTTTAAGCTTCTTTTCCCACTGAGCTTGGGCTTCTAATGCTGCTTGCTGACTAGCCGTTGTAGCGTTCTTCTTGCCTAAGTTCTTGCCCTCAGCAACAACATCAGTGGTTGCTTGGATCTTGCCGCCGACTTTGCCGTATTTTTTATGTATAACGTTGTCGGCTGTTGATATGGTCCACTGCTGAACTGAGCCATCTTCATTCTTAGAATATAGGGTAGGTAGGACAGTAGTCATATGGTTACCACCTCAAATGTCGTCCAGCCGCCGCGCCGCCGTCGAATCTTCTTAGCTTCCATTTCCCCCTTTACCATTGCCAATGTCCTATATTTGTAAGGGCCAATTGTTACATATGGCTGTGACTGCGCTTCGACAGTGAAGCGGTGGTAAATGGTAGTAATGTATCGATTAACTTCATGAATTTCTTTTTTTGTTTTCATTACGGTCATTACATGTTAGGATCTGCACTCCTAGTGAGGCCAGATCGTGTTACTTTTTGAAAAACTACCCCGCTAGTTAGAGTACGCTTCTAACTAGCGGGGTAAATCGGAGGTAATAGCTGTGATCGGTTACCGTCGAGTAGAAGCCTTACAGCAGGCTTCCTTATCTTCTATAGCTTTCAATTCCGCTTCAAACTCAGCCAGGCTTGCGCTCATCTTTTCGAATTCACTCCAGACGTCTCGCATTTGGTGGCTGTCAATCAACTCTGCGAGTTGCTTTTTTGTATTCCAGTACATTACGGTCACTACCGCAAAACCAGTAAGAGCCAAGAAAAATCCAACCAACGCGTAATTCAAGTCAAAATACATGTTACTCCTTAAGTAAAATACCAACGAAAGTCAGTCAACCAAAACGATTGTAATTAGCTTAGCGAGGCTTCATCACCTAAATTCCTTGATTTCAATTCGGTCGAAGTGTTTGTCAGAATACTAACGCTAGAAAGAGTTGAAGTGTCATCGGTGGTGTCTGAGGTCGTCATACATCTTCAGCAGATCGTCATACTTCTTCTTGAGAGCATCACGGCCGTCCTTGATTCGGACTCCCTTGGCGAACTCATCGTAGTTCTCATCAAGGACGAAACGAATGGTCTTGACTTTGAGTTCCTTGCTGGCGAGTTCTTGTTGCCCTTGAATCAAGTCGAGAACGCCCTTCTTGTCCATTGTGGTTGAATCATCCCATTGACTGACCAGTGCTTTGACTTCCTTGAGTGTCTTGGCATCAATCAAAACTTGACGCAGAAGGTCGGAATACTCATTCACTTGGTCTTTGCTGATTGGAGTGCGAATGAACTTCGGCGCTTTGGTATCGGTATCTGGATTGCCGCTTCCATCGGCGGAGAATCCTCCGTCGGCGCCAGCGCCTCCAAGTAGCCCACCAGGACGATTGACTTGAGTATCGCCAGATGGTGCGCGGCGACCACCAAGTCCCTCACCAGGTGGTGTGGGTGTGGCGAATGCGAGTGCCGAAGTTGCGACCAGAGCTGTTGCGATAAGTGTCTTAATCATTGTGTATTTCCTTGTTCAATGTATTGCTTGCAGTATTCGTGAAATGCTTCTAAGGCTTCCTTGCTTGCATCGCTTCCTTTAGCTCCGGGGAAAGCATATGGGAGGCTGTTCGGTATCCTTTGAATTCTGTTTGAAGTCCAGAATTAGCCTGGATTACTAACTCCTTAGCCAACGTCGTTACTTTCAATAACTCGGCCTTAAGTTCTGCAATCTCTTTCTTTAACTCTGCAATTTCTTCAGTCATGGCTGCGCCCCTGTAAGAGGTGTTTCTGGGGTGTCAGGGGTTTCGGGCAGTTGGTACAAGCCCGTAAGAATTGCAGTCATCACAATCTTTCCTACCCCTCGAGCCCACTCTCGGTCTTGCTCTTTGCTGGCTTCTGAAAGCTCAGCATAAGGCACCAACAATCCAGCCCAACGATCTTTGCGAGCCTGGCTTATACCAGGTTCGCTCAATAGTAAAGCCTTTGCCCATTCCATCCACTGAACGTGTTCAAACTCAGCCAAGGCTTCCAAGATCCTCGGATCAATAAAAGGCTTGAGTGTATGTTGCTCGGTTGTTTCAATTTCAACTGTTTCCAATGTTAATCCTTTTGTTCCAATTCAACTTTGTCGACGGAAGCCACAGCTTTGAGCACCAACTTTATTGCGTGCTCAAAGTTTCCAAGTTCTGTTTCGGCGTTAGCCACTCTCAGCGTTAACGTAAAGTCTCGGCGTTTTTGCAAGTCTTTAATTAGACTACCAAGCATTTCTGCTGCATCGATTGCAGCTAAGGTAGACTCCTTATCGTAAGGGGTTGCAGGTGGCGAGTAACGAGCAATAACTTGCTCAATTTTTATGTCTTTGAGCTGTAAAGCCAACTGAGTTAGTTGAGCTCTAACGTAGTCCTCGTTTTTTGGTTTGGCTTTATCGCAAAAATGGCCACAGTCAAAGCCAAGGGCCCACTCAGTTGCCATCCCTCCTAAGCTTTTTGCTGAAGCTGAATAGGTTACCCCTCCGTGTACCTCAACCCCTACCACATCTTGATAAGGAACCCCATTTAATGGATGCCCAGCAGGTAACAATACATACCCGCACAAGTGCCCTGCCCAGGGATTTCTCACCATTACGCAAGGATACCCAGTATCTTTGTCTATCCAGGTTATATCTGTCGTTGCGCCTGTCATAGTTTTCCTTTTCTTGTTTTTATTTAGTACGAATGCCCAGGGGGGGACTTGAACCCCCATGCCGTTGAAGGCTGCGGATTTTCTTACTACTCCGGAATTTCTCCGGCCCTTTCGGTTGTAGTCTGGACTATATCTTCCCCTTCAACTAAATGGTCAGGGGTATCGTGCATAGTCTCTGAACCTTCCACTTGCAACGTTTTCTCGTTGCTTAGCGGCTCGGCTGCTGATTGGCCAATTTCCCATATTTTTATAACTTTCACGGTCGCTGTTTCCAGCCACGTTGTAGTCATGGGAACTATAAGGCTATTCCAGCAATTCTCGATATTCTCAATCTTTGATTTCTCAAAGATGACTCTTTGACAATTCAAGAACCAATGGAGTCGGCCGTGCATCTTCCTGGTAATTACCAAGAGATTAGTTGAATCATTATTCTTAGGATTGGCGTCCATATGATGGACTACTTCATGGGTTTGAAGTTTTCTACCTAGAATAGATTCCGCTATTGCACGGTGCTTCCAAAGCTGGCCGGTTGCTTTAAACGATTCAGGATCGTACTCATACTGGTTTGTATGAACTCCTTTATCGCATAAAAGACTTCTACAAGCTTTGCAGAATAGAGCGGATCCTCTAGCCGCAGAGAAAACACAACTACATGCTTTACAAGACAAGGTATAGGAATACCTGCCTTGAGTTTCAAAGCGCTGTTTAGCTGATTCTCTTTTGGTTAGTAAGTAACACATTCTGCAAAGCTTTCGACCGACTTGTCTTGGACTGTCACATTTAGAACATATTAACATGGCGTTTAGTATAACGCGTCTGCCAGTAAGTTCAAAATCAAAGTCCGCTGCGTCTGCCAATTTCGCCACCTGGGCCTAACTAGCTAGCACATAGTACTGCTAGTAGATTGAATTAGCAAGTACCTACTGCTTAGTTTCATTTGCGGCCATGTACAGCAACAAACACTCCTCAAACGCGTGTATCGTTGGTGCGAGTCCATCCACGTCGTTTTGGTACCCCTCATCTATGGGTATTCTGTCTGCTGCTTCCTTGTACCGGTCCCATGCGTTTACCAGCTCAGTGATAGACTCATTTGTCACCAGCCTAGAATCTGCTGTATTAAATATGACCTGCTCAATGGGAGCTAAGCAGCTTATTAAGTATGTTTGTCTTTTTGCCAGCAGTTTTGTTGCCAGGTCCAAGATAGCGTATGAATTGCATAACTGGCAGTACGCCAATTCGCAAACTATCGAGTCACCCATTTTTGCCCTTTCTGTAAGAAAACTTGTAAACGCGGCCACGCGAAATTACGGGCATTTTCTTTAGCCCTTGCATTGCATTATTTTGCACAGCTGCAACGGCGAGTAACGCATCCACTGTTTTCTGCCACTCAGGCGGCCCAAGCAGAGCCGCAGTTGCAATTTTCTTGTCGCTATTACGTAGCCCAACCAACATGATGTAAGGGCCTGAGTAATCGTGGACAACACCTAGATATAAGCTTAACCTATCCTGGCCAAGCTGGCTTATTAAATTGGCTGCGGTTAAGGCGTTGTATTGGTCGGTAAAATAATGACCAAACAAACAAAAGTTATTAAAGTCAGCAACATCGATGTTGTCGTTAATCTTTTGAAACTCCAGCTTAATTCGCATTGCGCATTCATATAAGCCAACATCTAGCAGCCTACACTCAGCTGCTAGATACTTAAAAGTTTTAACCAGTGCTGGCTGCAGCATGGCTATTGCTGCTTGTGCATCTTCTTTACTAGCTTTCATGTCTTTCTTTCTTGTTGGTTTGGGTGTTTGTCTGAATGCGGCGTGTGCGGAGTGCCTTGCGGTTGTGGATCAATCGAGCTCTCAGCGAAGGTATCGAGCCAACTCCTGATAGAATTTGAGCTTATCGTCATCCGATAGAGAAGAAAGCCATTCATCTGCGGTTTGCGGTCTTGCAGCAATCTCAGCTAATTGCTTCCATTCCTCAAAGGCGATTAGATCGCCTTTACGCGCGAGCTGTTCAAGGTAATGGATTCTATTGCGCATGATGGTCTTTGCGTCTAGGTCTGGAACAACAGGAACAACAAGGAAATGTGTCATAAATCGACCATGACTCCCGTAAAGGTGATGTCGGGCATTCGTCCAATGTCAACGACATCGTGATTTCCAGTCAAATACTTCCATTCTTGAAAGGCTATTAGATCGCCTTTACGCGCGAGCTGTTCAAGGTAATGGATTCTATCGCGAATAAGAGCTCTTCGGTTTGCTTCAGCTTGCTCTAAAGCTAGCATATCTGCGTCATAAGAGCGGCGAATCGCTGCCCTTTCGCGTTCATGCTCGATGAAGAGGAGGATGAGGAGGATGAAGACGATGAGGATGATGAAGGTTTTGATGAAGGTTGAAAGGACATCCGCCCAGAATTCACCCGATCCAAGACCAGCAATGAGATCAGCAATGATGGCGTTGGTCATTTAGTTTTCTTTCTTGATTAAAGAAGTAGGTGGAGTTAGCTTACCAGGCAAAGTAAGCATGCCGGCCTTACTGTAGGTCCGGTAATTCGACATATGTATATGCCTGGCTTGTAACGTTAAGGCTGGGTTGGAAACCAAATAACCTGCTGTTGCTGCCGTGTAGGCAATGCACTGATCACAACGGATTTGGCCCATTTCAAAGTTAGCATTGGTTATTTTATTTTGGCCTTGCCAACTCCAAACGTCTTGGCTGTACTCCTTGTGCGGATCCAGCTGCCACACTTGGGAACAAGGCTCAACAAGTATGTACCGAGTAATGCAAAAGAAGTCATGGGTTTGCAACATTGTTGACAGTTTGCTAAAGGATTCCGTTAATACGATGTCGTTATTAAGCAGAACATGTACTGCCGTTGAATCAGTATTTTTATTTGCCAAGTCGAAGAACTGTTGAAAGGTTGGTCGATTTGCAACTGAATGTATTGAAACCTTCTCAGCTAAAGCTGGAGCCAAATCAGCAACAAATGCTTTAGCTGCTTGTGCTTCCTGGGTTAGGAACATGACTCTTGTTACCCAAGATCTGCCTACGTTGCTGCTTATGGCATACTTTATCTCTTCGACCCGCATGATTGCATTAGGCTTGTTGCTGGCGGGAACCCAGTAGTCAAGGTACAAGTTCACGTAGCCGCTCCTTGCTAATAGATTTAACCAACTATATCAATGAGAGCCCTCATGTACTGCTCTACGTCAGCTACGTCTGGGTGGACTACAGCGAATGCAGTTACTTGCCGCTGCATTCGCATGCAGGCGTGTTGAGCCACTGGCGCACATTGAGTCCTTATGTTCTTCTCGTTGCTGATCCAACTACGAACGTTCTTGGCTGACCCAATGGCTGCACAGGGAAAGTCGTTTAAAAGCAGAATACACAACGGCTTGAGTGCCGCTAAGTTTTCTTTATCCAATCTGCTGATTGCGCAGAATAAAGATCCTTCCAAGACGGCCTTAATACCATCTCCGGGGGGAATTCCCAATAGCAAGTATCGCTCTAACGTTTCGATTGTCTGAACTGGAATCATGTTTTTGCCTTTACGTAAGTGCCCATTTAATAGCTACGGAACAGTTATTAATTAACATAACACAGCTATCATTTGAAGTAAAAAACTTTTTAGGGTTTAATAGATTCAAATGATAGCTGTTATGTTATGTGGCCCGTAGGCCTATGGTATTTAACGTTTATTTTAAACAATTAACTCGAGTCTAAGTTAGTTGTTTAAAATAGTGTTAAAGGCAAATGGATATTGTTAACGCATCTGGCTGGACTCGAACCAGCGACCAGCGGCTTAGAAGGCCGCTACTCTATCCAACTGAGCTACAGATGCTGTGGCTCAGTCTGCTTCAATCATTTTCATGGCGTCCCCAAAGCCTAAGCTGCAATGGCCATTGTACTGATACTCTTGGGCCAAGATTACAAGATTGGCTATTGAACTGCAAGCGCAGCCTAAGGAGGTCGGAGGATCCAACGGCTCAGGCAATTCGGTAAGCAGCCTAGTTCGACAAGCCAACACTTGCCCAAACCTGTGTTGCAGCTTTGGCCCTTTTAGGCCCTTGTGTAACAACAAGGCGGTCCAAAGTTCGGCCTCAAAGACCATACCTAGTAGCAATTTGCGGTACTGATCAAAGGCTTTAGCTCGACAAGTATCGCAAATTGCAGGTTGACTGTACCCGATACAAAACACTTTGCTGCTGTTTGGCTCTACCAGCTCTATTTTTCTTGTGGTTAGTACTACAGGCATAACCACTTTGTTATGGCAGGTGTCAAAGTAGCAGGGCTCCTTAACAGTTCCTGTAGGGCTGAGTTGTAACCTGCTTCGGATGTTTGTCCGGGCTATTTGGTATTCGATCACCATTGCGGTTAACGTCTGGCTAATTCCTTGAGTCACTTGATACTTACCTTTTTTTTCTTGCTTTTATGCTATGCCTCCTTGTAGGAGTAACATACATTGCATCAATTTTACCTCTTTTTAGGAGGCATCAATTGGTAGGGGTGTACGTCTAGTTATATTAACGTATAAATGGGCTTAATTTACGATATAAGCTTGAGGTGTTTAAGGGTAAAATAGTTTAACTTTAACCCCAATAAAATAAAACCCCCAGCCAAAGTTTTTTGGCTGGGGGTTTTGTCGTGATATTAACCAAACACTGACGGGAGATCTATTTAGTTCTAAAATTTTACGTAAGTCTGCTGCCAAAGGCTCCACCTAAGAGGCCACCAAGAAGCAGACCTGGCAGCGGCTTAGTCTCCTTGATTACTAAGTCAGATTTCTTAGCACGAAGTAGTTTAAAGTCTTCTGCATCAAGCTGCTCGTTATTGTTGACATCCAACTCATCCTGATCTCCAAGGAGCTCTTCTGCTACAGGAGTAGCAGCTGCTTGCTTTAAAATCATGTATTTAAGGTTGTTTGCAATTTTAATCATAGTTGGTTCCTTTAAAGGTAACGGTTTTAACTTATTCAGCTGTCATTTTGTCATAAGCCCTAAAAGGTACACTAGCCAACATCTTGCCGTAATTTGCGGCAGCTAAACCTGCCTGACCAATGGTTGTCGTGGTATCCGAGTTTCCGGAACTAAGCAAATCGTTAAGGTAAGCGCCAAACGAGCCTCGACCGCTGAAGCGTTCGTCACCAGTTGCCATTAAACCACCAATGGTGTGGTCTAACTTGGTGTTACGGCCCTTAATTCCTGTACTCATACCTGCACCATAGTAGCCAGCTGCACCACCAGCACCGGCGCCTAGGAGGCCGGCAATAATTGCATTACGCTTCTTGTTCTTGTCATCGCTAGCAAAATACCCGCCGGCAGCGCCTGCGCCGCCGCCGAGCAATGCAAGTATAGCGGCAGCTGGAATTTTACCTGCTTCGGTAGCGCCATCGTAGGTAAAAGGAGCGTTCAGGTTGAGGGCATCAGGTACGCTGCCACCTTGGGGAACATCCATTGCTTGTTTGCCATAATTTGGACTGTGGGGTGCGTAGGCACTTTTTAAATTCGATGCGAGCTTAATCATAGGTGGTTCCTTTAACGGTAATAAGGTGGAGAGAGTAGTATACCTTATGTTTAATTAATCGTAAAGTTTAATAGTGGGGGCAAGTTTAGGATTGGCTCTAAGTTTTTCCCTAGTTAGGCTTCGACCGAATAAACCGCCTAATAAGCCTACAGTGCCAGCTCCGCCTAAGCCCAACAAAGTGGCTGCCGCTATGCGGTTAAAAGAACTAGGTGGGCCATCAGCTAAGCCATACCCTAAGCCTGCTCCGCCTAGGCCTCCTAATACAGCACTTATAGTGGCCCAGTTACCAAAACTAGCGTTTAGTTTATTTAACAGTTGTTTTTCGGTTTTACGAAAAGTGTTCTTAGCTTCTTGAAGTCTAGCTGCTTCTTGCCAATAAGCGTGGCCGGCCCCTAACTTACTACCTACACCAAAACCTAACACAGCGCCAGGTGGGCCTCCCATTAAGCCTCCAGCTACAGCTGCAGGTAAACCATAACCTGCCTGATATAGCGCTGAGTCTGCTAGTTCGTAAAGGCGTTGAGTATTAACAAAACTAGGCCCCAAGTGTTGCCGCTTAAGATCATACTGATCATCTCGAAATAAAGACTCAGTAGAACTGGGAGTGGCTATTAACTTAGCCAACTCTACCGATGAATCTAGTAAGTTTTTTTCTTTAGCCATCAGGGTGTAGCTTTAGCTTTTTGGAGTGCATTATAGGCTTCTAGTAAATGTGATTGATCTGCCCCAAAAAATTGTTGCATATATTGCCCGTACCTTGAGCCGCCAATCTCTTTTGCTTGGTCAGCCATGCGCTTGCCTTTAGCCCAGAAGCCAGCATCAGCCGGTAGGCTTGGGTGGTTTGCATTATACTCATCGATAGCGGCTGGCCCTTCAAGCCCTACAGATGTAGCCATGTTGACTCCTGCTTGGACTGCGCCTTTCAAGGGAGCTACCCACGGAGCACTAGTCAAAATACCGAGACCTTGCCTAGCTGTAGTATAGGCGTCACTAGGCAGCACACTGGAATGCATAGTTTTAGCAAAGCCTTGATCTACGGGATTGGTACCGCCTCCGTCCCACGCATAATACTTAGGATTAAGAGCATAGTGCTTAAGCGACTCGAAAGCAGAGCCAAAAGTACCTTTAACAGCTATTCTAGCGGCCTCAGATTGAGACATTCCTTGCTGTACTAGTTGAGTTTCTAGTTCTTGCCGACGTTTATCCATTAAGTCGTACCCGTTTGCAGCATGGTGAGCTAGATCATTTACGGCAACCGCTGAAGTAGCAGTAAGAGCAGGAGTAACTACTCTTTTAGTTATATTTCCTGCCCTTGAGGTCCCTGTTAGGTTCCTAACTCGACCTGAATGAGGGGCAAATACAAAACGACCTGGCGGAGTATTAGCAACAGCTCTGACCGGAGTAGCAGCAAGCCGACCTGCTCCTCTAACTAATCTGGAGCCAGCGCCTAATGTGCCAGCGACTAACGCCAATGCTGCGGGAGTATTACTAGCTATTGCTGGGGCAGCCACTATTCCGCCTGCGGCTCCGCCGGCTAAGCCAGCAACCCCTGTAGACAGGGCGGCTGCATCTAACAGTTTATCGTTCTGGTATCGTAGGGGAACCTTATTCGTCCCAGGTGCAGCATTTCTAACTCTACGCACAGTATCTAACCAAGTAGAATCATCAGCATAATCTGAACCAACTCGACCACCTGACCAATAGTTTGCAGCACCTGTAAAAGGTTCTGCCAATTGATTACCAAAAGTAGACCACCAACCAGGCTGCTCGGCGGCTTGCTTAAGAACTAGGTTAATTAAGTTGTTGGCGAGTTTAATCAACCCACTCCTCCAACTATTTTGACGGTATCCGTTGCGTCTATTTCACCTCGGTTAAACGCTCTAATAACGTCATCCTTGGTACGGAAAGATTTTACGTTGTTCTTATCGGCACCCTTACGGCTGGCTAGGAATAGCCCATATAAGAACTCGTTCTTGATAAAGTTGTGAGCCTTCATAGTGGAAGCCGATAACAAGTTCCTACTAGGCAACATGCGGTCGTAAGCTTCCTTTACAGCCCCTGCACTACTAGGTACGTGTAAACGCATCTGATCGCCGTCGAAGTCAGCATTAAAACCTACAACGACTGAAGGGCTCATGCGCATGGTATTACCTGTAGTTAATACCGGCTTGGCTGCCATGAAGTTGTATTTGTGTAGTACCGGAGCTCGAGTAATGAGTACCGGCCTTTTTTCCATTTCATACAACAAAGCCCTACGAGCTGAGTCGGTCTTATTTTCTACTTGCTTCATGGCCTCAATAGGACTAGAGCCAGCAGCAGTAAGGGCTCTAATAATGTACGGCCTAAATACTGTAAATGCCATATCTTCTGGTACCCCAACGTGGTCCATATCCATTGATGGATCAGGTGCAATAACGGCATTACCTACCCCTTCGACCGTAGAAGACAAGACCTTGCGTTGAAACATACTAAACTTAGGATTGGAACCTAGCAAATGGCGAATTAAACCATTAACGTTCTTTTGCTTTAACTTAGCTGAAGCTGGATCGGTTAGGCCTACAGTAGCTTTGACCATACGGTAAAGGGCTAGTTGTTCTTTACCTGTAGAATCTGCACCTAGTTCAGTTTGCAGTTCCTTTAAGTTACTATTCATTGAATAGAGTTCTTTGTAAAGGAAGTTCATATCTGCCACCATCTGCATAGAGCCGGTGTCAGTAATAGGTCGGAATCTAGGAGGCAAGACCGGCATGGAGTCCCACAAGAATTCCGATGGGTCTATTTTTCTTTTAGCCATTCCGTCTAGGTAGGCTAACTTAGTAATAGCATTAGATCGCTTTTGGCCTTTAGCTGTAGCCATTTCTTTCTTAGCTGCAGCCTGCTGGCTAGGAATGTCGTAGTTATGTAAGTAGGCAGTAAGGCCAGCCATACCCTTGATACCCTTAACGTCTTCGCCGCTGACTACAGCTTCGAAATCCTTTTGGGTCAAGCCAGTTAAGGATCTAACTGCATCCTCCATTACCGGGTTAACTACTTTAGCTGCTAAAGGAAAATGCCCGAAGGAAGATTGGTTTACGCCGAAGATCTTCTCGTCAAAGAAGCCGCCATCTACAGCTTTGCCGGTACGGAAGTCTATATCTTTGGGGCTCTTTACTTCACCACCAGACATAGCCTTAACGTCTGAATTGGTCATACCGTAGATGTTAATGATGCCGCCTTGGCGTTGAACGTTTACTCCAGCGCCCTTAAGTTGAGCTACGAACTTATCCCAAACAAATGGTACGGCTACGTTGGGTACTGGAGTGCCAGCTTTAACTGCTCGCCAGTACTCGTCGTTCTTTTGCCCTCTGATAAGCCTAGCATCCTTAAGGACTTCTATAGCACCGTGGGCTAATAGGGAGTTAACATCTGCAATACCAATACGCTTAGCGCCTTCGGAGCCTCCCTTTACTGGGGCTTCTTCATTAGAGTACCCACCGGTATCTCGGCCGCTCAACTTGCCTTCTGCTTGATGGTGCAAGTTCATAAAGTAGCGAGTACCGGTAAAAACGTTATCTATATTCTTGTTGAGTCTCGGATCAAATATAGTTTCTGTGTCTGAAACTCTAGCTTTTTTAAGTTCGGCTTGAGCGAAGTCAATAAGGGATCCGTCGATGAAAGCTGGCATTTTGTACGGTACGCCGGTCTGGGCTGCCAACTTCCCCAATGCCGCTTCAACGGCTTGTACAGGATTAACCCGAGTGACAAGAGCCAATGGATTATAGATAACTTCATAAGCTGCTCCTGCCTTATCTTGAGGCATATCACTATCTTCTATTACCGCAGAGATAACACCTTTATCTCCGTAACGCCCTACTAGCTTATCACCAGCTGTCATAGGCTTATAGGATTTAATAGCAACTTGCCAACCGGTTCGGGTTGGAGTCACGTCGGTAACTACTCCAGGCTGAGAGTGTTCCCAAGTTTGAGCCCTATTCGTAAAACTAGGTCGAGATTTCTTCACTAAACCAAAAGTGTCAGACTTACGTTCTCCTACCCCTAAGATAATAGGATCGCCTGGATTAACAACCGTGCCTGGTTTAATTACTCCGGTGCTATCCATTTGCTTTAGTTGGTCTTTGGAGTACTGCCCAGGAAACAACGAGATAAACTTGTTGTAATCAGCAGTATAGTCGTCCTTGTTGTCATAACCTACAGTGTACATATGCTCTGAAGACATCTTCTTCGCAGCACTAGCGGAAACAACTACTCCGTCTTCGAAGTTGGAACCACCTAGTTCCTCGTCGCCCCAAATCATATATGCTACTTTGAGGTTCTTACCCATAGCTAGGGCACCATTAGCGTCAGTATAGTTAGACTTAGCTAATAACTGACCAGGCTTAACCTGATCTCCTAGTTTAACTCCAGCAGTATTGTGTATGTAGGTGTTGTGTACTAGTAGACCGCAATCTACTGCAAACACTTGGCTGCTGGCGACTTCGAAGTCATAGACATAGGCGGCAGGTTCAGCCTTAGTAATACTTACTACTGTATCCCACATAACGTCAGAGTCTGCCCAAGGCTTAAGCACTCCGGATTTAATGCGGTGCCGTTGTATGTAGCTTCCAGCAGTAGCAGTCTTGTAAACCGAATGAGGGGTTGTTGCCCCAGTGCCGGCATATGCCAAGACCCTACTAGCCTGAGTAACAGGGATCCCGTCGAACGTAGCAGCCCTAAAACTAAGGGAGGTTAAACTATTTAGCTTTTCGTTTCGGTCCTGGTAGCAGAACCAGGCTGCTAGTCTATTAATGTGGCTAGAGATTACTCTCAGGCCATAACTAGGATTCCAAGCTGCATTTTGGTGGAGCTTAGTCTTTGGCAGTGTGCAGAATATTCCTAGAGAGGCCAAAATATCTACCAGTCTATCTCTCATTAACAAACTAGCAGTCCAAGCTTGTAGCTGTACGGCTCCATTAGTATCTGAGTGTAAGCAACCATCTCCAGACATGTAGCCTTGGATTAGGCCCTTACGAAACTCTACTGAGCGGAGCATAGTTTGCTCAGAGGGAGCCTTAGCGCCACTACCGTGTCCAAACTCTTGCCGCAGCCAAGTAGCGGTTTGCTTACAGGTAAAAGAGGCTTTACCTGTACTAACAGCATTGACGTGAACTTTAAACCCAAGTGTAGTCAAAAGGATATTAAGCTCTGCTTGCCGAGCTGCTGGTTGAGCGGCCAGTACTACTAAGTTTGGCTGACTTGCAGGTATGTGGCCCTCTGCTAAGTATAATCCTGCCAATAAGCCCCAAGCATGAGTATCGTGATCCATGGTGCTGCAGGCGCCTAAGGTCATTCCTACTACAGGCAGTCGAGTTACGCCTACCTCACAGTCAGCTGGATATATGGGCACTAACTCTCCGGAGTCTCCTAGCGTAACTAAGGAGTGATCCTCAGTAGTAACCACTTGACGGCCAGATAGTGTAGTAGTCAGCACCAGGCGCTTAGTGTTAGGGATCTTAGCAAACCCTGTGATAGGCTCCCAAGCTGCCGCCTTAGTGTCCAGATTAATGGATCTTATTAGATCCCCTGACTCTTGCTGATAGTCTTGGGCGGCTACTTGCTGAATTACTCCAGTTGCTCGTTTGATCCAAACTTTGGTAGCTCCGGCAACACACTTACGGTTAAAAGGAAAGTTGTTGTACAATTCGTACCGCTTCTTATCCTTGCCGTGCTTAACCTCAATGTAGTCTGCTGTTACATCGGTAACCAAACCTGCACCTAAAGCCGCATCTGCTCTTACAGCACCTAAATAGGCTGATACTCCATCTTCGAAAGATTTACCTTCAGCATCGTTGGGATCCAGAGCTTGCACTAATGGTGCTTCTGCTTGCTGTAAAGGTAACGCTTGAGTGAAGTACTTTGAACCCATTAATAAGCGGCCACCCTTAATACCGGAAATACCAGGTACTAGGTTGGAGTTTAAATTAAACATGTTGGCATAGCTTGGTACCTCGTACTGTACAGCCTCAGGCTCTACGTAAGAGATCTTACCATTAACCATAGCTCGTACTGGGTCGCCGGTTCGTAAAGCCCTAGCAAGCTCGCCTGGAAAAGCTACAACAGCATCGGTAACAGTTCTAGCAGGTATTTGTTCAATCTTACCTGTTTGGATATTCTTCATCTTAGAGTAGATCTGGCCGTCAGAACCCTTTAAAGCTCCAATGGTTAATCTAAGATCTACACCTACTTGAGAAGATTCTGGAGTGCGTACTGGATCAATAAAGCCTAAGTGACTTGGTTGAACGGAGCGGGTATCTACAGGAATACCGTGGGCAGCAGAACCAATACCACCTTCGCCGGTGCGAATGACTCTAAGGTTCTGATCCAGAATTTCCATTGGATTAACTTCTTCAATGGGCGCACCTAAACCCGAACCCATTAACACTCCACTAAGTACCGGAGTAAACACGCCGTTTCTAAATGCTTGTAAATTGCCTTTATTGGTAGCCTTAAAAAGGGCACCACGTAAAGCACCTCCAGCATCTTTAACTATTCGCTCTGCAAAGAAATCCTCAGGGCCATAGAAACGTTGATAAGTTAAGGCATCGCGATCATCTACATCTTCGCTGCCCTTTTGAGCATTCAAAACCTTTTGACTAGCTCTTAGTAAGGTGCTGCCGGTAACTCTAGTTAAGTCTTCTTCGTTTAACTGAATGTGATCATTGCTTGCCTCAAAGTTAAACATAGGCTCAGTTGATTTAACTGGATCCATTAAACCGTTTAAATCGTCAAAGCCTGCTACCTTTACTCCGACAGCTAATCTAAAGCCACCTGTAGGCTTAGGATCTAATAATAAACTGCGGCGAAACTGCTCTAGTTCCGGACAATCAATATCGATGCACCATTCTCCGTTATTAGGAGGTAAGACCTGGCGAACAATATAAGTGAAGCGCCGGCCATTACCGCAAGTAGCTTCAAACTTAGACTTAAAAAGCTTCTTTAGCTTTTTAATTTCTTCAGAAGTAATTACCACTAAACGGCCTTTGTCTTCTACTGGCGAGATACCTGGAGCATTATCTCCGTCTCTTAAAGCGTAGTAGACTCCGGTAACCATACCTGCAGGTACGGTGATATAACCTTCGGATTCTAATTTAAGGGTACCCCTCATAGGCACCGCTGCAGTCTTAACGCGAGCTCCTAAAGTTCTAGCTACTACTTCTTTATTAAGCTCAGTGTTATATAGGGCTGTACGAATACCTTCATACAGGTCAGGCTCACTTATGCCACTAGATGGATTACTAGTAAGCCGCTCATATATACGAGCAGCATCATAAGGAGATGATGCTCTATTGTTAGCAAAAATCTCTTTGCCCCAGCTACGCTCAAGTACCTCGTCTGGTACTCCGTAAGCCTTAAGCATAGGATATAGTGGCGCAACTGATTGACCAATTTCGGTAACAAACTTACCGGTATCTGGCATGAAGGCAACTCTAAAGCCTCGACCCTTACCCGGTAAGGTATTAAAGTGAGCTTCGTATTCACCCGACTTACGCTTACGTACATAAGCGCCGGGCAACAACCTAGCTTGATTGGCTACAGTGTATTCGCTGCCTGCGTTTATAAAAGTGCCTCTGTTGGTTAAGTAAGGCACTCGAGCTAAAGTTAATGATCTATCTGTCTTATCTAGTACAGCTCCGGTGGCTATATCTCGCATAACCAGCTTACCCTTTAACGGGTAATACAAACTTTGATTCTGCATCAAGGCTTGCTGTTGCTCTTTTAAACTGTAATCTTCCGACTTACCATAACGCAAGTCAGTCAACTCCACTCTGTAGCGGGTATTTTGTAAAGGAAACTTAGCTGCTACTGCAGTAAAAACATTATCAAAGATGTTTTTACGTGTAGCTGTGTAGTCGCTAAAGCCTCTAAGAGTTGGAGCTTGTGGTTGGATTAGGGCGTTTAAATCGTCCTCAGTAGCCATAAGGAATTAACTCAAATCTCTACGATTTTATTTCCATTTGCATCTACTCTAATACCTACTCCGGACTCTAACGCAGTTGCACTTAAGTTCTTCTTAAGAATAGATTTAAGCGCTTTAACCTTTTTCTGCTCTACGTCATTCTCATTACGTCTACTCATTAAATAGCTAGTTAATGCTGCTAGGCCGGTGGCAGAGCCTAAAAGCCAAGCTGCACCAGGCACACTGACAGCTGGCCCATAATGGGTGTCTACTTCCCCTCCTATGTTGGTGTAAGGTGGACTAACAAGGGTGCCTTCGGATCTTTCTAGCTCTAGGTTATCGCCCCCCATCGAACTAGGCACAATTCCTGCTTGCTTGCGACTTAAATACAAATCATCTAATTGGCTTTGTAATGCAGATGTCTTTTCAGACAACGCAGTTTCAAACTCTTGTTTAGCCTCGGCAAGGGTATTGTCTAGTTTATTTTTTCTATTACGATCAATATATTTCTTAGTAAAGTGGTAAGCTAAGAATCCGGGAGGCAAAACAGCTAACGGAGCCAACAACCCCCAAGTCAATGCATCACCGTAGCCTGCTGTTTTTGCTTGAATTGATTCTAGTTCAGGCTCTGCTGCTTCCAGTTCAGCCGGAGTTACTCCGGAGGCGGCTAGTAGCTTAGCTCTAACTGATTCCATTTCCCCAGGTGCAACATACTCGTCATTAACGTGGCGAGCTAAACCATAAAGCCCGGCAATACCTGCTCCTGTTAAAGCACTAATACCTGCCCAACGTAATAGTTCGTTAGCATTTACGCCTGCAGTCTTGGTAACAGCTTTAGCTTGAGCCGCAGCCCATAAAGTAGGATTGGTAGGTGTATTTTGAGCCATCTTATTTTACTCTACTAATAAAGTACATTACTCTTAAATATACATCGTTGCTACTCAGTAACCGACCGTGCCGCCTGGCGGCATATTCATACTAGGTAGAATTGATTCTAAAAGTCCAGGTTCAGCAGGTTTAGCAGGTTCAGCAGGTTCAGCAGCGTAGCGATCGCCTAACATCTTAGCTCCAATACCTAAGCCGCCTCCAAGTAACGCATACAGGAGTGCGTTGCGTTTGCGGTTTTTTGGACCAGATAGTAAGGCAGCTAAACCGCCGCCCAGTAATGCACCTCCGCCGCCATAGAGCGCCATATTGCTTGTGGAGCTGCTAGTAGGGTTTAAATAGCCTCGTAAGCTAGCTCGCCCAGCAGCTTCTTCCTCTTTAGTTTTAGCTGCGGCTGCGGCTGCTTCACCTTTAGTTTTAGCTGCGGCTGCGGCTGCTTCATCTTTCTCTCTAGTTGCTATTGCGGCGTTTTGTGCTGCGGTGATAGGGGCGAAAGCTTTTTGACGGGCAGCCTCTCTCTCTACTTCCCGTGCAGCCTCGTTTCTTATTTTGGCCTGGTCGTTTAGGGTTTTGCCTGGATTCTGTATTCTTTGAATTTCCGCTCTTTGAGCCTCTAGTATTGGATCTGTTGCATTTCCTTCTGGGCTAAACTGCTCAAGTGTCGGCGAGCCTAATCGGCGAGCGTACTTGGTAATTAAAGCATTTTGTAATCTAATATCCATATTATTTTCCTTATACTCCTACCGGTTGTTGAGTAGGCATTTGCAGTATGTCCATGTCATACAAGTGTAAATGTAATTCTTCTGCAGGCACCTGAATCACGGCAAAATACCTGACCCAAGTAATCCAGTTCTGCTCAGGTGCTACCCACTCGACTGTTTCACTAAACTCACACCAGCCTCGATCCCGCCACTTACATAAAACGTCAATAAGCTTATTATAGCTAATTAAACAATCGGGTTCCCAAAGCTTAAACTGCTTAGAGTTAAAGAAGGGGGTATCTTGGGCTTTACTACTTTCTGGGTCTGTATCTTTATAGATAGGCTGAGTGGTTCCGTAAAACGGAGGATCACTAATACCTACATGTTTAAAACTAAATTCATCGTTAATCACTTAATAGCCTTTTAATTCATTTAGTCTACTGGGCGCTTGACTTGGTCTTTAGCGTTGCGGTATTTAGCAATCAATTGAATCTTCTTTACCTCGCCTAACGGATCATCCTCATCCCCAAGTATATCTCCAGTAGGGTCTAAAGCACCTTCTACTTGACCCATACCTTTAGCCGCTAAGCCTCCTGCTAAAGCACCACCGGCTAATAAAGTTAAGGCTGCTGTAGCTCCAACCCAGCCTACGCTTTTACCTATAATTTTTAAGGCACCCATAGCGTCTGCTTGCTTTTGAGGCAACGCAGCCAATAACTCCGACGGAGTATAGCCTAATTCGGCGGCTTTAGTACAAAAGCCTAATCTAAAAGATTGTAATTCCAAATCAACCATAATTACAGTTCCTTAAAAATAAGATTCTACCAAAAGTACTACTAGAATCCTAATTTACCTAAGTTTATCAAAGTACCTAAGGCTGCACCGGTGCCTTGTAACACGTTCTGCTCCATAGGGCTGACATTCATAAACAGCCCAATACCTTTAGCGGCAACAGCACCTGCAACGGCTCCAGCTCCAGCTCCAATAGCTGCCTTAGCTAGATCCCCTACGGTAAACCAAGGTCTACTACCAGTGTTAGCTGCTGCTTGCATCAATCCAGCAGCTTGTCCGTGATCTATATAACCGCTGTATAACTGCTCAGCAGCTAAATCTGCTAAATGCATTTTATTAATAGGCAAGTCTAAATTAATGAAAGCTGCTTTAACCGGAGCTGCAGGTAACGGTAAGTTATATGCTTTGTTCTGATATTGGGCTTTAAATGCCGCGCTATCTGCGTCGGAATAGGATTCATTAGGCCTTGCACTAAAGTTATTTATTTCTGCGAAAGTATTAGGTAGATTGGCTAACCAAGGAGCTCCCATTCCGGCCATAGCGGCAATACCGGCTAAGGCTCCACCCTTACCCTCAAACCGCTCAGGGAATAAATACTGCAGTATGGGAATACTCGCTAAACCTAAACCCGTTAAACCAGCTCCGGTAACTAGATTACCTAATCGTTGTTGATTAGCTCCGCTAACTCCTTCGTCGTACCAGACTCCAGGGCGGTAGCCTAAGTATTTAGGTAAATCTGCGCTAAAGGCTGCGTGCTTACTTAAATGGTAAGCAGCGGTTGCTGGGTAGGTTGCACTCCAAGGAGTTTGATTTTCAGCTGCTTCTCCCACTTCTTTGGTAGCATTAGTAAGGTCTGCTTTCATTTGGCTGGCTTGGCTTTTCATCTTAGAGTAGCTACCTTTACCTCCCCCTTTAAAATTAGCCATACCTCTACCAGGCCCCATAGCCTTTAACTTAGCCTGCTTACTACCAATGGCAGTACCGTTAATAACTTGCTCAGGTAGGTGCATTCGAAAACCAGTAGGAGTATGAGTAACGCCAACTATGCCGTCAGCCTCAGAATCAACTATAAACTCGCTAGGACTCTGCATAATAAGTCCTCGCATAATTAAATGCTTTTTATCATAGTCCTTAGTATCTGAGTAAGCTTTAGCGTTTTTTAAATCTTTAAGTTTAGATTTAACCATTAAAGCGCTCCACTAGGTTTGGCGTCAGAGCCTGGTATTGATTCAAAACTACTAGGAGCTGTTTTGGCAGTATGGTAGGTTGAAGGAGTTGCAGCGGCTTGAGGAGCAAGGCCTACTCGATTAACAATAGAGTCGTGCAATGCCTGGGCTTTGGCAGGATCCTTGGCATACAACTCACTAAGTGTAGCGGTATACTGCTCAGGATGCAAAATTAACTGGCTAGCAAGTACGTAGTTAGGATCTGAGGGATTCCAGTCTTTAATAACTTGAAGGCGTGGATCATTTGGATTTGCGTAATTTTCCAATTCGCTTTGAATACTAGCTACTTGAGCTTTATTTGCGTTAAAAGCTTTAGCTAGTTCTCTAGGATATTTCTGATCGCGATAAGACTTTCCTTGATAAGGATTTAAATTATTTAGGAAGTTTCCAAAGCGCCCTAATGTGTTAAAAATAGGCGATTGCTGGGCTCCGTAGGCATCAACCTGCGGCTGATACCTAGCATACTCCTCAGGATCGGAGGAGTTTGCTTGTGTATTTAATTCCTCAGTCTGTTCGGGAGTTAATTGAGATCGAATATCTCGTTCGTCAGGTTTTAGGCCGCCGAGGAAAGTGGAACCCACGAACCCAATAGGGCCTAAAGGAGAGACAGGAGTTCCACTAGCTAACCCTTTAACTCCTTCAACGGCACCACTAAGCAAACTACCTGTATCTTGGTAAGCATCACTTGCAGAACCAATAGCATTACCCCAAAGATCTACTCCCATGCTGCCTGTTATGGCTGGAACCCCTAAATTAGTTACAGCTTTTTCCATGTTGCTACCAAAACCAGCTGCCTGATCCCATGGCTGCTTTAGGTATTGCATTAACGCTCTAGGGTCTTGTATCCACTGCCTACCAGGGATTAATACATCTCTACCAAAGTTGTATGTGTTATTAAGAGCATTACGCCCTTGTTGAACAGCAAAGTTAACTGCTTGTTGAGTTCTAGGGTGATTGACCACGCCGGTTGCTGCTGTGGCTATAGGAGCCCCAAGCCTTACCGCTGTACCTGCTAGCGCTGATCCTGCGGCAGGTACAGCGTTAAGAGCGGCGCTACCCCCTGCTAACATTGCGGGCGCTGCTAAGGCGACGCCTGCGGCTCCGCCGGCTAAACCAGAAACGCCTGTAGATATGGCAGCAGCGTCTAACAGTTTATCATTCTGGTAATATAGGGGTTGCTTAGTAGTACCAGGTGCAGCGTTATTAACTCTACGGACAGTATCTAGCCAAGTGGAGTCGTCAGCATAGTCTGACCCAATACGACCACCTGACCAATAATGAGCAGCACCTGTAAAAGGTTCTGCCAATTGATTACCAAACGCAGCCAACGAACTAGGTGGGGCGGCTGCTCGTTTATTTAAAACAGAAAGAATGGGATACAGTCGAATATCCATAGGGCTTCGTATTGTAACTGGAATACGGCTAAAATGACTGCTAAAAGGAACTAGGCCCTAAATCAAATGCCACGTTGCCTATACTATAGCACCTATATACACTTAGTATGGCTTAATAATTAGTATATATAGTGCTATAGTATAGGCAACGTGGCATTTGATTTAGGGCTCTCAGAGTATTTCTCTATAGAATAGGCAGTTAGCGGAGCAAGGTAAGCTTACATTAATTTGTGTTACAATTACCAGCATGAAACCAGAATCCACCCCGTTCCTCAAGTTAGCAGAATTAATCGCTAGTGCAGCCTTGGAAGGTTGCGAAAAGGAGTATTCAAAGAAGACAGTTAAGGATCGCAGTAGTCGAGTTCAAGCTCGACGAGATATGATTCAGCGCCGAGGAGCTGCTGCAGTCAAGGGTAAGGATATTGAGCATAAAGATGGAAATCCTCGAAACAACAGTCCATCAAATTTAACCTTACGTAGTCGGGCAGCTAACAGATCTGACAACGGCCATCGTAAGGGTGAGCCGTACGCTAAGGCTAAGAAGGGTATCACTAACACTTACAAAAGAGCTATGGCTTTGCCGGGAGTATTATTTCGTTTAGCTACTAAGTTTGGAGGAAATAATGACAGCTGAATTGTGGTCGATGTTAGGCGGCTCCGTGGTAGGATTCTTATTTCGTTATTTAGCTGAGAAGCGCCAAAATGAAAAAGAACTATTTGAACGTTTAATTAAACTTAATCAAGCCACTACCGACAATTACAACGCAGCAGCCCAACGAGTGCCTGTAGATTTAGGTAAAAACATTAGACAGATTATTGTTTTGACTATACTGTTTGGCACTTTGATTGCTCCTTTTATCTTACCCTTTTTTGGGGTGCCTACTTTTGTAGAAGTAGATACCGTCACTCCTGGTGGCCCCTTTGGTTTAATTGCGTCTGTAGCTAAGAAGTACTTTGTAGAGATTAACGGTTTCTTGTATACTAGTGAGAATCGCCAGATCTTGGTAGCGGTAGTTGGTTTCTATTTTGGCTCAGCCGCAGCCTCAAATAAAAGTTAAAGGAGTTTACTATGCCTAATGTAATTACTTGGATCAAATACACCTTGAGTCACGCCTTTAGTAGTACAAGTCTTTTGTTATACTTAGTTTGTATCTTAGGTTTTTTGGCTGCTTGTAATGCTGCTCCGGAATTAGTTCCAGCCAGCCCGATACCTAACGTTGTTATTGAACGCATTAAAGACAATATTGCCAACCCTGGCCCAACTACAAATAGTTACGTTTGGTTGTGGGTGTGGATTCCAGCAGTAGGCTTAGTAGGCACATGGGCAGTTAAGACTTTATTCTTTGCCAAGCCTAAAGCTGACGTTTAACTTAACTCTTATTAAAAAGGAGTACTTATGCAAATCTATAATCACTTACGCCCTCAGTTAGTAGCCAACATTAAACAAGCCTCATTGATGGGTATGGAGAATCCTACGGCAGGCGGAGTACTTGGCGGCTTGGGGGGTGCCGGCCTAGGTGCTGGCTTATTACACCTTTTAGCAGCTGATGATAAGAAGACTTTAATGAACTACTTAATGGCTGCCGGTGGTGGTGGTTTAGCTGGTGCCGGAGTTGGCGTCGGCGCAGGTAAGCTTAAAGATTCATTTGACTTTGTAGCTAAAGAAAAAGAACAAGGTAACGCTGACGGCGACTCTGGTACTGCTGCTAAACAGGAAACAGATAAAGCTAATAAAGAACTAGAAGCAGCTAAAAAGTAAATCCTTTTAATAGCTAAAAGAAAACAAGCCCCAAGGTTTTAACCTGGGGCTTGTTTATTATGTGATTATGGGTATTCAGTCTCGCAACGCAGCAGGGCTGCGGCGGCGAATCTGAGGCACTTGTTGAACTTCTTCCGGCAAGTTGTACTCATGCGCTGCCACCTCAATGGCCTGGGCCAAGATAGTAGCAGCCTTTTCTCGCTCCGAGTTATGAGTCCTCGGTGCTCGGTTTACCAGCTTCAGCTGAAGGCGCATAGCCTCGAAGGCCTCCATGATGTCCTCTGGCAACACCACGTTGCGGTCTGCTAGTTGAGCAAGAATAGCGGCTGCAACGCCGATCTGCACCACGGTGCTTGGGTTCTGGTGCCCGCAAGTCTGCAGCTTGTCTAACCAAGTGTTGGTGTCCACTTTGGTGGTCAAATTACAAACTCTACCCAACAAACGCAGGCTAGCTTCTGGAGCTAAAGGCTCCATCTCAATCAAGCTATTCATTCTGCCTGGTCGAAGGAATACAGGCAGAATGCGCTCGGTATCGTTGACCGTAAAGATGGTCATCAACGAGCGACCCTTGGTGCTGACGCCGTCCAGGACGTTCGTCAAGTTGTCTTGGCGAATGGTACGCTCATCGTTCTCGGACTCCATCAAACGATTCACGTCTTCCACTACTAGGATGGCCGGTTCATACTGCTGAGCCCACTCGTTACCAAACTCAAGATCGCGAGCATCTTTGATGAAGATGCAAGTGATGCCTCGGCTGCTTGCTTCGGCCATTACTGCATTTACCAAAGCAGACTTACCGGTACCGTAACCGCCAACCAACATGTGGTTGGATTGAAAACGGACTGCACCTGCTGCGCCCTTCAACACATCTTGCCGGCGCAAACGCTGCAAGATTTGCGTGTTGATTCGCTTCTCTGTTGCAGGGTTGAAGACCAGGTCTTCGAGGACTCCCTTGCAGTCCTCGTATTTTGCCACGTGTCGCGCATGGTTGAAGGCAGTCCCTTCACCTCTACGGTAAGGGAACTCAATTGAAACAATCGTCCCCTTCACCTTAGAGTGAATGCCGGTTGCGATGTTTCCTCGCAACGTTGCTTCAAACTGCTCCACAATGCGAGTCAACAGGCCAGGTGCTTTAATGCGCAACCGCAAGTAAGGCTCGTCTGTGTATTCTGCTTGCTCCAGGCTGGCCTGGATGCTTATGTTGTATTTTCCACCGTCTTCAGCAGAGACGACTTTTAATTCAATCCAACTGCCGATTGGCACTTGCACTGTCTGACCCTTATTTTGGATAGACAGTTTGCTTGCCCCTGCAGGGACTATCGGAACGCAATCCAACTGGTGGATTGTTGCCCAATAGCTTAGAAGGGCATCTTCGAAGTAAATGCCCGTCAACTGCACATATGTGTTGACCATTTCTTCTTGGCTGGCCACGTATGCCGCCAATGCTGCTGATGTTGCCTTCAGGCCAAAGCCTGTTGGCGCCTGAACCCCAATGTGGTTCGGGGTATGCTGCTGAAACTTGACTTCATTCATCTCGGATTTTTCCTCTGAAAAGACATTTTATCAATATCAATATGAACCGCCTATGTATATTAACCAATATTAGGGGCTAATTTAACAAACATAAATAGCTAAAGAAATAGCCGGGACCAAGGGTTTCCCCCTGATCCCGGCTACGAAATGAATCATTCAGCACAATGCACTAGCGAAAATGCTAGTGCATATGCAGCTGGCGCTGCCACCGGGGCCCAATAAGCCCTTACTTCGGTTATGACATACACCATACTGGATCTCTTTCCATCCCGCAGGTGGTGCCTGTCCAAGATAACCTCATATCGATCATCCAGGATGTCGTCCAACCTGTCTGCTGTCTTTACCAACAACCCTAGCTTGCAGCAGGGAGACGCGCCCTGGTTGTTACCCACCGCTATGTAGCGGTGTAGTGGCTCCATCAATAGAAGCGTAGGCGTATCCGTTGTCACGGTGCCTCCAGTGCAGCCTGCACCTTGGCCCAATAACCCAAGGTAGCATTCTTGCGGTGCCCCTTAGGGCCGCCGTTATGCTGCCTTGCCAGCACTTCCATGCTCGCGTTCTTCGGCGCATAGCGCCGAAGGTAGGCCTTTACCACTTTCGTGGCGTAGGCCTTATCCTTACAATCGGCATACGTGCCGCCGATTGATTTGTCATACTGGGTCGCGTCAACCCAGTATGCCTTATGGATTTGGTAAGGCCCAATAGCCTTACCTTTGTCTCCGACCGCATTCGCGGGGTCGGCTTCGCCGCCAGTCTCCACCTGGCAAATGGCCTGGACTAATCGGTCCAGGTCGATGTCACTCACTTGCGCCTTCGCCTGGCTACAAGCCAAGGTAAGGACAACCAATAAGATTCGGAGCATTTCGTTACTCCCTTTCTTGTTTGTTGTTTCCGTGCAAATCCCTACGGAACGTCCGTAGGGTTACAAATTTGTTGTTTCTTTCGCGGGGCGCGAATACGGCGCACGCAACCCTTACGCCATCTAGCAGCAGTTGCCTTGCCGTCAAGGTTAACCCAGCTGTAGCTATTATCTTGCGCTTGCACTGCTTTACCTACTTCCCGCAGGGCTTCGTTGCTAAGCATGCAAATGTATCCTTTGGACCCGTCGATTCTTACTGCAACTTGTTTTTGCATCAGGTCCTCAATGTACAAAGCCTCTAACACCCAGCGCTGGTCTGGGTAAAGGTGAGCTTGATCTAACAGCTCTTTCAATTCCTCTTTATGAGGAACCTTTTTGGCTTGAGGGTCCCAAACGCATTTTGTTTTCATTTCGCTCAGCACCTTAACTGCATCAAAAGACAAAAACTTAGGCCTAGTTCGGTAATGAGTTCCTTGCCTACCGTAAGTTTTTCGTATTAGGTCCTTCACGCAAAAGATGCTTTTGCGGGGAGCGAAGCTTAAATCTTTACCCACCCCCATTAGTTGCATGATGGCGTCATGGGCTGCTGATTCCGCATCCACTAAGGGGTCGTCTACTCGGCCTACTCTTTTAAGGTACTTCCGGCAAAGAAAGCAGCTTATGCGAATAGCCTTTTTGATATTAGCCTCGGAATAATCTGGGGCTTCTATTACTGCTTCCATTTGAGTACCGTTCTAGAGACTATGTACAGTCCTGCTAAAACAGTGCCACAAGTGATTATGTAGCGGCCTGTAATTGCGTCGCCTTTTAGGGCTTCGATTACTCCTGCAGCTACGGGAGCTACGGCCACCCAGAACTCTGTAGTCCGAGTGCCTGATTTCATAGTTGGGTCCATTTGGAGCCTTACCGCGTTGCGGCATTAAGAGTGTATCTTATTGCCTAACTCGGCTATGAAAAGACCCCTTGATCCAATTAAGAATCAAAGGGTCCTTGAGGAGAAAGAAAGGGGCACTTAGGTTTAATCCCAAGTGCCCCCATTGGGGGAAAAGATGCAGTTGCCTTTTTCAAGGTGAATGGACCGGGTGGGATTCGAACCCACGCCTTATCGATTATGAGTCGACGGCTCTAGACCACTGAGCTACCAGTCCAAGGTAAGGCTTTAACTAAGCTGCTGTTCATGGAATTCCAGGATTCTTTGGACTTTTAAATCCATAAGGCGTAAATCCCGGTCTTGTCGTAGGTTTTCTCTACGCTCTAGGGCAGCTTAGTTAAAGGGGTCAGGCTGAGGAGCGCTGTACTCAACTCAGCCTAATTCAGTACGATTGTTAGTCGTATATCATTATAACCCGTTTATGCTAAATTTTTAGCTTTAATTAGTCAGATAAATCTTCATCTTCTATTAGCAATTCCAAATCTAATTCACTATTTTTATTTTGTAAATCAGGGAAACTAATGTTGGTACTCGTTTGGCTAGGCTTATTTGCTAAGTTATTGGAGTAATCAATCTGAGCTTGGGTGTAGTCTGATTGTTTAACGTATGAGGTTGACAGTATTGCCTTGTACGAAATTAGTGTTTCTTTTTTACGACGACCCATTTTGCACCTGTTAGCTAAATGAAGAGCTCTAATGAGTTCTTTCTAAGTCATTATAACTTATTTTTACCGAATGTTTAGTGGCTTAAAGTTGCATAGTTTCGACAAAAGGATTGCCATCAATGACTACTCCACAAGCTATAATAGGCTTTTTAAGAAAAGCTGCACCGTATTGCATAGCCCAATGGTTGCGATCCACTCCGCAACCAATGTTCATACCCCATACTTTAGCTGTTGGCCCTGCTTGATACCAGACTCCACAAGCTGAGTGATAGTGCCCTAATACCGTAGATTGCATTCGCAACTTGGCTGCATTGAATGCGGGTTGTTGGCCTCCGGCTCCTTCGCCGTGGTAGTAGTAGACTCCGTCGATTTCAACGTTATCTACCCATTTCCAACTATGAGTGTCGTATAAGGAGTTGAACTCCTTTAAGTAAAGCCTAGGAATTCCTAGTTTAGCGTTTAATCGAAGTACTCTTAGATCATGATTACCTACAGTTATGCTTGCTGTAGGGAATGCTTCGTATAGTTGTTTAACTTGCTTACAAGCCAAGTCGTATTCTAATGCTGCTCCAGGATTCTCTGGGTGCTTATCGTGAAAAGATATGCAATGATGGTCAACAACGTCTCCAATATGTACTACCTTATCTATACGCCAACGTTTAGCAACTGCCTTTAAAAAGGGAATATATTTGCGATGCATGGCTGGGGCGTGGGTGTCCCCGATTACTAATACTCTGCTCATTTAGGCTCCAAAGTAAGTGGATACTGTCAACTTATTGTTAGCTAAGGGCGCAGAGTAAGCAGGTAAGGTACCGGTGTCAAGTTTAGGCTATTGATAGCTAAAAGAATGTGTAGGGTGGAACCCCTACACACTCCCTTTGATTGAACCTGTAAACCCGTTAGCAAACAGGTTCAAGTCCAAGCCAGGTTATCGCATTAACATAATGCGATCATTAATGATTTTGATCTTGCGCTTGTTAACAAGCCTTCGTAGGCGTTGGCCGATTTGCTGGCGGCTGAGACCTGCCTCAACTGCCGCCAGGTATATTTTTTGTTTCAGTACTACTCCTTCGGGGTCGCTGAGCTCACGCACTATCTTTAGCACTCCTGCCTCCAGGGGTTCTCCTTCCTTTGCCTTTTTTGGAGGCTTTGGAGGTGAGAACAAAGACTGCTTGGGCCCATCCAATGTGGGGCTAACTTTGATGTCTAGGCTCCAACCGGAGCCGACGGCCGCAGTGTGTAGGGCTTCGGCTAATTGTACAATCTCTTTCAGTCTGGCAAACGGACCTTTTATATCTTTCATAACAACGGGTTTCCTAAAAGCCCTCGGTAGACGCGTACCTTGGGTAAAATGACAACCGCCCTTACACACTACAAGTATGCAAGGGCGGGGCGTCGAATGTTTGTTTTTAACCCACAAAGCGTGGGTCGTGGTGTTCCCAACGGCCAGCCATCTGCTGGACCTTCTCCGCAGGGCAACCGTGGGTGTTTGACCAGCTGTTTTCACAGTGTACAACGAATACACTGTAGCCATACTTAGCGGCCAAACTAAGGTACGCCTCGTAGTCTCGCCTCACTACTGAGGTGTTAGCTACGGCCAAGCGGGGCCAATCAGCCCTCATTGCAGTAGTCACTTGCTCTTCGCACCACCGATGAGCTAGACTAAGCTTGGTGTAGTCGAATAGGTACTCTCCTGTTTCGTTCAGGAAATACTTATCCGCCTCAAAGGCGGGGCACGACAAATCCAGTGAAGCAGCCAAGCTGCTTTTACCTGAACCGGGCAACCCTCTGATAACGTACAAGATCTTTTGATTCATTTCTTCCTCCTTTTAGCTGTGCTTTAGGCTTAACGCAAACCTAATTTTTAATGGTAACACAGTTCACATGTTATATTCACACAATAGGTGGGCTATTTTAATAGCTAAATAAGGACCCCGGTTAGGGGTCCTTGGGTCTCAAAAGCCCCTGTGTTTAGCTACCAGACTGCACGAAGATCGTTTCTCCTGCAGCTCCCGCTGCCTTTCCTGCAACACCCGCCGTCTTGTCCACCGCCTCCTGAGGAGGAGCTTTCATTCCCTCATCGGCGGGCCGTCGGTCCCTATTGGCCTGGGACCGGGCCTTGTCGTCCTCTTCAGAATTCTTGGCCTTCTTCCTGTCCATCACTTCGTTCGCCTTGGCTTCCACCATTGGGGTGGAAGCAACCAGCATGCCGAGCGCGGCGAAGGCCAACGTCGTGATCGTGGCCATGCCGTTGAAGCCGGCCACCACCATCGAGCGGGTTTCATCCATGGACCAAGTCCACGGAAATAACCAGCTTTCCCCGCTAGCAGGGACCAAAGCGTCTCCGCCGCCAATGGCAACGAAGAAGAGAATCGACACAACCGCGTAGGGCATAAAGCCCCAGAAGAACTTCTTCATTCGAAGTTCCTTTCCGGGGTATTACCCCTAGTAGTCGCTTACTTGTAGTCAGGATTACGCACCCAACAGCAAGTATCGCTACTTATATATATATACCGCAAAAGGGGGTCTATTTTAGTCCCTCAATACTGTCAACCTTTAATAGCTAAAAAGAACGATCCTTATGGCCCCGAAGGGTGGCAAGGATCGTTCTATAGCTGTTGCGGTGTTTCTGCAGAAACCTTGACAACAGCTAGTTATTGTTCCGGAACCTCCGGGCATGGCTTACTAACACCTCTTCGTCCTGCCGCAACCTACTGATCTTGTAGGTCGCTTTAGTTATCCCCTCGCAAGGGGGGCGGTTTACGAGGGACAACCCAACTCTCGTTGGATTTCTAGGTAGGCTCTCGTCCCCTAGACATACCCACTCCAGTTTTATTAGAGTAGGCTGTTAATAGGTCCCTCACAGGTATGGGACCAACCTTGACTAGCCTCCGTTGCCACGGGGCGCTGCTCTTTTGCCGAGCCAGCATTAAAGTCGAACCTAAATGGAGTGTACAGCTCCAGTGCTACCGGGGGTATTTATTCCGGTAAGCTGCTAACCCACCAGTTAGGTAGGTCATACGGTAGGTACCGTAGGGCCCTATATATTGCTATATAGAGCTTATGTATTATACCCCAAAAAGGAGGTTATTTTAGCCTTACCTTGATACCTAAAAAAAGCCCCCCAACTCCTTGCGGAGTGGGGGGCATCGTCCATGGTGGGGGGCCTTTAGCGGCTCCACCACCATGCCAACTGATCAGACCATGAAGGATTGGTCAACCGCTGCACTCGCTGCTCGCTCGCAATCTGCTGTGCGATTGCAGCAGAGGTGGCCGATTTGTTTCCCATCGACGCCCTAACATGGATCGCCGCCGTCCACGCCGGGATGCGGACGTAGTCAATTCCAGCAGCCTGCGCCACCCACGCATCGTGGGTGGTTTGGACCGTCATGATTGCAGCGACGCCCAAGTCGGGCGTCACCTTCGTCGCCGCTTCTACAGCGGCGCAAGTGGAGGCTCCTGCCTCCACAATTCCTTCTGGGGTGGTGGTGCACTCCACCTTAAGATCCAGCTGCTTCTGCAGCTGCTGCTCTGCCTCACTCCAAGCTGCCTTGGTCTCCTGGATGGAGACCAGCATGGCTGCGGCCTTTGCCGCAACCTCCTCCGCCGTCGGCGCCTTAGCCGAAGGTGGAGTCGCTTGGCAAACGCCTCCGATGAAGAAGGCGATTGTACAAACGAGTGTTAGAAGAGTCTTCATGAGACTCCTCCTTTCCGGGGTATTACCCCTTTAAGCTGTTGTTGACAGTATGAGCGGTTACGCAACCCTCATTATCAGCTACAACAGCCTTAGGTATATATACCTCAAAAAGGGGTCTATTTTAGCCCTAAAAAGGCCCTTTTAGGCCCTTTTAGGCCCTTTTAGGCCCTTTTAGGCCCTTTTAGGGCTATTGACAGTTTTAGGCCCTTTTAGCCCTAAAAAGCCTCTTTTAGGCCCTTTTAGGCTCTTTTAGGCCTGTTGACAGTATTAGGGGCTAAAATAGACCCCTTTTTGAGGTATATATACATATGGCCGTTATAGCTATATATAAGAGCTTATCCATGTCGGAATGGCCTTTATAGCTATAACGAGCCAATATGTAGTAGTACGTATTGGCAGTTGATCCCCCTCACCCCTTGCGGGGTGGTGCAGGTCGCTAACCCTAAGGGGGAGGCTATCCGGACAGGTACCTCCTACGGTGGGGCCTTAACCCGACCTCCCCCCCGAAGTCTGGGGTCACGGTTGCAATGCGAAACCTCCACATGAAGGTGTGGAACACGGGAATCGCGCTTAAGCCTATTGGAAATAGGGTGAAGCAAAAACCCCCCTGAAATGGGGGCTTTTTTTTTAGCTATTAAAGGTTGACAGTATTAGGGGCTAAAATAAGGCTCCTTTTGAGGTATATATATATGTAGAGGGTTTAGACCTAATTGATGGGTGTTCCATTAATTAGAAACAAACCCTACTACTACTCTTGAAAGGAGTAGCCATGTCAATAGTTTGGCAGCCGTCCTTACGGCATCCCAAATTCCAGGTCGTAAAAGACCTGGTCTTTGGAATCGTGGGAACAATGGACGGATGGGAAACCTCCTCCATTACTACCACGGAGCAGGCAGAGGCCCTGCTCCAGATCCCGGGGTGTCCCTTTGAGCAGGAGCTCAAGGAGATCATCAAGAAAGGAGTGAGCCCGTAAGGGCTTTTTTTAGCTATTAAAGTACCTATTACTGTGGAGGCATTCCGGTTGCTGGCGGAGCCGGTTGCCTAAGTTGGTCTTTACCTTGGTTACCTGCTTGCTGAGTAATCTGATCCAACATACCCTTGATGACAGCATGTAGGTGAGGGTCTTGGCTCTTAATACCTTCCAAGATCTGCCTACGTTGCGGACTGCCCAATGGAGCCGTAGCCATGATTTCGTTAACTCGGCCTTGAGCATCCCCAAAGAAGCTTTCCAAGTCCTTACCTGCTCCTGCAGCCGTAGGCCCAGCTACGCCGTTAATAGGCATTGCTGGAGCGCCCATACCGCCACCGATATTTGGCCCACCTGGCATACCGCCTGCTCCTGCTTCCTGCCCTGGGGCTCCAATGAAGGCTCCTGGAGGCGCAGCCATAATCTGCTCGTTTTCTTCTGCTTTGCGCATGCGTTCCATGTAAGACTTTTCTTCTCGCATCTTGAACTCTTGCTCGCTTTGGCGCTTCTTGAAGGTGTCCTTCCAATCCAAGCCGAAGAGGGTAAGTACGTCTTGTTCCGATGCGACGCCTTGCATCATCATCTGCAACATCATCATGCGGCGTTCAATGTCATCTGCATGAGTAGGTCGAGTCAAGTTAACTTCACAAGGCAACCAGTTTAGAATAGCGCTAATTCTGTCAACAATCCAAGTTAAGGCTCGTTGTAAGCCGCCTAGAAAGATAGTTTCCCCTGCTTCAAATAAACGAGCAGCAAAAGGGGCTGTTTGAACACTAAGGGTCTTACGGTACAGTTCTACTGGAACGCCTAAGCCGTTTAAGAAGTCAGCTTGGGCTGCATCTAACAGTTGTGGAGTAACAAAGTTCTTACCTTCACCGCCTAATAGTTGGTAATTAACTGGAGTAGGTAACCATTGCCAACCAGTGGGATCTTTACGAGCTCTATCAATAGAGCGCATAACCTGAGAGCCGAAGGAGCCAATGTTTACCGACTGCATAAAGTCGCCATTGGCTCCAATAGATGCCGGAGTAACCAAGCGAATAGGCAACATATGATCTAAGGCAATAGCTTCGTTATTGCGCTTAAGTATTTGGGCTAGGTATGCATCCCTAAAGCCTGCAATTACCGGAGGCAAACCCCATTCACCCATTTTGATGTCGCTAAGGTTGCCAATGGAGATATGGTGCAACATGCCGTCAGCAAACTGAAACAAGCTACTAGCTCGCACAGCTTGAACAATACCCCATGGAGCTTCTTGTAAGTACTTCTTATTGCCGGCCTGAATCAAGGTTCGGTCTTGACTCGGTACTTCGTAGTAATACTCAGGAATACCTCCGTATGGCTGGTTTACGATTCTAATCTGCCGAATTGGCCAACGCTTAATAGTGATCTTATTCTCTTCTAGTGTAGGTCGATCATCTGGATTAAGCGTTTGAACCTGCTTACCGCAACTAGCGCACTTGTAACTAAACCCAGTGCTTAGACTAAACTTATATTCTACGTTAGCAATAGGCCGAGCTGCTCCACACTCAGCACAAGTTAAAAAGCGCTTAAATGGAGCTAATACCGAGATACAAGAATTACCGTAGACCTTGATATCCCGGCCAATCAAAAACAACAGAGTTTTAATCTGTTGTTTTTCTAAGAGGAACTTCTTGTACTCCGCCGCCTTATCTTCATCCTTAGTAATCACGTTAAGGTCGGTGCCGGTAAAGTAAGAAACTACGTATTCAATAGCTTGGGCAAAAGTTCTATTGCTGTAATACATAGCCTCCGCCATCTCAAATGATTCGTTTATGTTCGTAGGCATATGCAGGGATGCATAGTCTAAGAACGGACTAGGAATACTATCTGAGTGGCTTAAAGCTCGGCGCTTGCTAAAGTCTGGCGTTGAAAAATCTGGCATTAGTTGTTTCCATCTTCCGGCAGATCAATTACTTTACCTATTAAACTTCTAGCAAATTCATTACCGCCTAAAACTGCCCAATCGTAGGCAGTTAGTTCGTCGTCATCTACAGCTTCAGGATCTAAAGTTGGGTTAGCAATAACGTGAAAAGCAATCAAGTAGCTTACAATGTTAGGCTTGCTGTAATAAGCCGCCATCATAAGTATATTTCGATTTCCCTTATCTTTTAGCTCTAACAGCCTAGGAAACCTATCTAATAGCCTGTTCAAGAGTACCAGGTCTTCTCCTAGTAAGGCTCCAATAAACAAAGGTACCGCTTCTTTAATGTTACTTACTATCTTCATTAACTTGCTCCTTAGATGGCGCCTTGCATTTACATCGACACTTAATACCACAAGTAGGTAGTTCTGGGATTAGTTCGTCTGAAGCAACCTTAATAGCCTTGTCGGCAAGAAACTCAGCTTCTACTATTCCTCGTTTAATAAACTCTGATTGGTTTTCCATAGCATTTTCCAGAAAGGTATTTGAAGTTTTACTTAAATCTGTTTTAATTTAAATTAGTATTTTTTATGAATAAATATTGTTTATTCCAACACCCTAAATATAAACGTTCGTTTGCGTTGTTGCGAATCGTAGATATCTATGTTCAAAACCTGACATACGTAGTCTTGCCCTTCATAAGTGCATACAAACTCAGGGGCATGTATTTTACCATCTTGGCCCAGTTGTGCTACTGGCGGAGTCCAGGCAGGAGCTTGAGTTCTGTCTAATATGGGGAGTTCTAAAAGCAGCCAAGCTGGAGTTTCTTTAACCTGGTTAGCAGGCTGGTATACTATGTTTGTGCATTCTAAGGCTAACCGGGCCCCATACCATTCAATTTCAATAATCTTTTTAGGTAAGGCTGTAACGGTACTTTGATAGTTAAAAGAAAGGCCCCGGGAGTCGTTAGACTCCTCGGGGCCCTTAATAAGGGCATTACTGCTGGATCCAACAAGGGGGGTGGAAGCAACAGTAATAACGCCTCCATTTACTAGGGTCGGAGATTGCCCTAAGCTTATACTAAAGTTTCTTTTATCGGCACTAGGAGGTACGGGAATGCTTGCCACCTCCGCCCAGCCTTTTGAGTTATCTGTGAGCTGCACAATATTAGCTGCAACTGCAGCCGGCCCTTTACCCACCTTTAGGCCTAACGGCCTAGTGGTGGAAGCGGGGTTACGTTTAGACGGTAGCGGTTTGTTTGAGGGAGTCAACTAGGTCCTGATCTAAGCCCATTTCTTCTACATCTTGCTCAGTAAGCTCGTTAATAGGGGTATTGGTTAGTTTACTAAGTTTAGGCTTACATGCATCATATGCAAAAGTTTTAGAAACGCAACAAACAAGGTTAGGGCCTATAGCTATTTTTATAAAGTTAGGGTCTTGGTTGAGCGCAACCCCTGCGTTAATTATACCTATCCGGTTTTCTAAATCTGCTAGGGACATTAAGCCTAAGCTGTAACAAAGGGCAAGAGTCATATTAGATAAAGTAGCTCCTTCGCTGTCCCTCATATCTATGCTTTTAGAATCTAAATACACCTTTGTTGTATTCACCAGCAGTTTGTTATCAATTGGATTAAATTTTAAAAACTGACCGCTTTTGTCAAAACTAGGAGCTACTCCTAATAACAAGCACATCTTAGGGATTAGGTACACAGGGCTAGTGTGTAAAAGATCCAACTTCTTAACCTTGTAATCTATTGACCCCCACAAATTACAGTACGTGCCGTATTGTTGAGCTGCGTGAGTATCCGCAAAGAAAAGTTCTAGAACTTCCCTACAACCAGCCAAAGCAGCTTGGCGATGCAAAATAGGAAATTTAAGGTCTATTTGCCTGGAAGCGTGGTGACTGGACTCTGTTCTATTTAGTAGCGATTTAAGGACATGGTTAGCTATAGAAACCGCAGACTCTTGTATTTCAAACCAATGATGGTCCAAGGTGTAAGGCCAAATGGAGGTCTTTGAAGGCTTGCGCCATTTAACCTCAACCCCTGGCTGGACATCCTTAGCAGATCTGCTTGCTTGAAAGCCAACGTGCCTGCTTACGTTTCTTGCTTGGTATGAACTTACTTGTGCGGCGTTTAAGTAGTTAAATGCCGTATCCACTCGGTCGGAGTAAGAGTAACGTACGTTTCCAGGCTTTTTATTATTACTGCCGTCCACAGACTGTAAGTCGTAACAACTATTTGCTATTGCAGTTAGTAAGCTTTCATCTTGAGGTAAGTTTATGTAGCCCAGTAACCAAGCTTTCATGGCTTCTGTAAGCCGAACCTTCATTCCAGCAACCCCTCTAGTGCTTCTTGAGTTTCCGTTGTGTAGGTTTTTTCCGTGCGCCAACAACTTTAACATCTTTACTGTTTGGGGTAATAACTTTATTTGCCCCTTGAGCTCAGCTGCCGCCAAGGTAGTTGGATCTAAGATTACTAATCCGTTTAAATCTACCGGGATAGCTTGAGAAACTAAAACACAATTGTAGTAAGCCAACACTCGGTTGTTTGCAACTATAGGTATAAATAACCCGTGGGTTTGACTTAAAAAGGGATTTGTACCTACTTGCGCCCACCAGGTATTAGGTTGGTTAAAGATCTGTTTAACGTATGGGGTGAACTTAAGTGCGGATTCAAAATCACAAAAATATTGCATACCATTTACCTTTCTTGGTAGGGGTTAAGGGGACATTACCCCTTAACCCCTACCGGCTGTTAGTCAACTTTTAAGGTGGTACCATAAGGAGCCACCACTGTACTGTTCATTACCCAAATTACATCGACATCCGGCTTAGCGCCGAAATCTCCGTACCCGTCGGTAAACATCACTACAACGTCTACATCTATTTTCTTATCTTTGATGTGTTGCATGACTGGAACAAAGGAGGTACCTCCACCGCCTGTAACTGCTGGAATGGGTTCGTACGGCTTGACCCAGGTGGCCTTATGTACCGAATAGTCACACTCAATCAAATACAGATCCACCTTGTACAACCGTCGGATGGTATCCATTTCCGATATACCTGCTGCAATATCCTTGGGGCTCATAGATCCAGAAGTATCTATTGAGAATGCCAGTTTTGGCTTCTTTGCTCCAATACGACTAGTCAAGATAATGTCTTGGTAGAGGTAGCGTCTATTAGGTGGGGTAAAAGTGTGTCTATTACCTCGAGCTTGGCAAAAACGCTGCCGCAGGTAATAAGCCAAAACATCCTTCCAAGGAACCTTAGAAGTGTTAAGATTATCCACCATACGCTGCATAAATCCGGGGCAGTTACCAGCAAGTATACTTCTTGTAGCTGCTTCTAAGCCGGCTTCGGCCCATTCTTTTGCTCCTGCTGGAGCGTCTTCTGATCTTGGGCGCACGGCGACTCCTCCGTCGGTACCGTCGCTGCCACCACAACCGCCTGAACTTCCTACCATGTCTCCTGCCTCGCCGTCAAAGGTTTTATATACTTTACCTTTACCTTGAGCCATTAGCCGATCGTATACTTCTTCAATGGTGATTTCTTCTGGTGTAACTATATTAAACTTTTGGGCTGTGCAGTAGTCTGTAAGGTCTAGTCTAATACCCTTATTAACAAAATGCCCATCTAGCATGTTATTGATTAAGATGTCCCCTGCAATGTTCCACACAAGTGGATCCCGGGCTCCTCTACGAGAAAAGTGCCCCAATAACAAATGCATTACTTCGTGGGCTAATACAAAATGCGTCATGCTTTCCGAGCAATTACTTATAAACTTTTCGTTGAAAGAAATGTCCCCTGCTGCATTTACGCAAGCCGTAGTGCAAGAGCTGTCGGCAGGAATTACCCGCATATTACATTTCTCTAACAAGAAAGCCCAGAACGGAAACTCTTGGTACATCTTGAACATGGTTTTGGTTAACTGCTTTTTAACCTGTTCTATGTTTACAGTAAGCTGAGTAGGTGTAACTGCGCCTGTTGTCATTAAAGTACCTCAAATGGGGCCAACAAAGCTTTGTGCTTAGTGAGCCATTCTTTTGCTTCTGCTGATCGCATAACAGCCAGCATATATTTTTCATTTTGCTGGGAAAGTAGGCCTCCAAAGTACAACGAAGAAATCTCTGGGCGAATGCTTAGCATAACTTTTGCCGCCTTACCGATTAAGGCAGGAGATTTAATAGCTCGGAAAAGCAAGTTAGACACCACTGCGTAGGTAAGCGATAGTTTATTCGGTCCATCTTCATACGTGGCAGTGCCGTCCAAAAGCTTATCAATGTCTGGGAGCAGCTTAACCTCATTGCAGTATTGCATAAACCAATTGGATGCACCTTTGCCCACAGCTCCTTCTATTGCAGCTCTGTCCATGATTCCATGCTTGAGCAACCGAGACACCATTGTCCAACCTCTAGGAGTAGGAAAATTGCCATACTCGTCTGTTGGGTCTGAGTAAAGGTGTTGCCCGGTGGTGCTGGCCATAAAGCCCAGTACGTGCTCATGGATGTCGTGGCCAATTGCCCAGTTACGCCATTGATCAAATTCTGCATTCATTTCTAAGATAACAAAGCGGTTACGCAACGGAGCACTCAGCGGATTAACGTGAGCTTTGTGGCCGGACTTGTTACCACAAGCCACGATCCACCAACCATCCCCTAGCTTATGTGGCCCGCAGCGACGGTCCAGGATGAATTGCAATGCTGCATTTTGAACAGACGGATCTGCCGTATTCAACTCGTCAAAAAGGATAATTCCCTTGCCGTCCTTAGGCAAGAAGTCAGGCTTAGCCCACTCAACGTTAAACTCTGAGCCATCTCCCTTGCGGTTGATAACAGGTAAGCCTCGCATATCAACAGGCTCTAACATGCTTAAGCGCACGTCTTTTACCTCGTCGCCACCTGCGACTTGTTTAATGATCTCGGATTTTCCAATCCCGGGGCCGCCAAATATTAAAAGCGGAATATTTGCTGTGCGGTATTCTTTAAGGGTTTCGATGTAATTCTTAGTAGCCATAGTAAAATCAAAATCATTTCTTTAGTTAGTTAGTGTCCGGATAGTATGCAATATGGGATTGAGGAGTCCAAGCGCTAACGGGAATTACGTCGCCTTGAATGCACAAAAAGAAACAGTTGGCTGAATTGCCTTTCTTGCCTTCGTACAACAATACGAAGGCCTTTACCGCATCTATAGATTCAAAATCTATTACTTCAGGGGCATCGGCAGAGTCCGATATCTTGATCAGCTTATATGGGGTATTAATTGGAGCTGTAATTGGAGTTTTTTCTTTAGCCATTGGAGCCTACCTCTTCAAGTTCAGGTTCCAAGGGCACACCTGCAACTTCAGCCAATATGAACTCACAGGAATTTAGGTAGCTGTTGGTATGAGCAACTTGACTCAAGAGTTGACTGATAGGACTAGGGTTTCGTGTGTTGTTATAGGCTTGCAGTTCCAGGAATTGTTTGCCTATTTCGTCTTTTAACTCTATACCGGTGGTTGAGTCGTGCTTGCCATACTTGTACGCATTGGCGTGAAAGAAGCTTGGCTCCATTACTGCCATGCCAAATAGATTAGTTATGCGGTTTATGTGGTTTAAGTTTATGTCTGTATTTGATCCTGCAATTATCCGCTCAAAGGTACCGGGATCTATTACAAATATCCTCATTAATTCTGGTTCACTAAAGACTCTTGTTGCTACAAGGCAACGTATAAAACTACTACAATAGGCCGTAATCATGGTTGCTCCGTTTAATTACTAAATTTATTACTTAAGTTTGATACATAAAGTAGGGGCCCCCATGGGGGCCCCTTATGTTTATCAAAGGCAAGACCTTTTACAGTCCGCCACGTAGCCCCGGGTGAGTGTCCTTTACCTTTAGCGACTTTGGAAAGTTCCAATCAGAGCTGCCACTGCCACCCGCAGCTTTAGGCTCTACCAAAACCGACTCTTGCCTCTGAGTCGGTTTTGGTGTACTTTCTACGCTAGAGATATGGGTACCCAAAGAGTCCATAGCTGCCCATGCCGATGAGTCTGAATGAAAGCTGTCCACTGCCCTCGCGGCAATGAACACATCATATGGAGGAACTTGCAAGACTGCCTCCATATTATTCGGACTAATCGCCCAAGAGGGCGCTAACGGCGTAGGTGTGCTACGCTTTTTCATGACGTACTTGACCGCTGCTGCCACTCCCAGCATTCCCGTAGGATCTGCAGCAATCTCCTGCTGCAGTGCTCGGAATCGGGCGGGATTATCTTGATAGATGATTTCATACATGGCTTCCTCGCAACAACCCATTGTGCGATAAGCCCTTAACACATGCATCCCTGTTGCCTTTGCAGTCATCTCTTTGAATCTGCGAAACGCTATCGTGCCGCTAGGGCCATTGCCCGTTACCATGGCAAGCATCAACTTTGACCCCCAGCTGTCAAAGTCTGGATCAACTTCAAACGGCACCCACACAACGGGTTCGTTTAACTGAAACGAACCGTAATCTTTTACAAGTGCAATTTTATGGAATCGATGAACTGCCGCTTGCATAGGCGTAAGATTTTTGTTGATGTACCATACCTCGGCAAAACTTTTTGGCGCACTCTCGGCCATCATTTCCAAGTCTAACGAAGTTATCAACGCTCCGCGATAGTGCCAGCTACCGCCTTGAAAAGCACTAATTTCAAGCTCTTCTTTTGCCGGCTTCCACGTTGTGTGGAATCCTTTATTACTATCGGGCACCAACGTGAGTTGGTGGTTTTCTACTACCCTCTGGTCGTCCGAGCCGTACAGCAGGGTAGAAACCATCAGATCCAGCTGACCAAAGGTTAGCCCGTAGTGTGGACGTTTATCTCCTTTAAGTTGATTGAGGCCTCCATAGCCCCTAGTTTTTATCGTCCTTGTACTCGTTATCGGCATCCATGCTCTCCTAATTGAAAAACCCAGTATCCATGGGATGGTACTGGGTGCTGTTGTGGACCCTGTTTCCATATGTACGTACATATTGAAATACCACTAAGTATGTTAACGCAGGTATGCGGCTTATTTAGCTGCTATCTATGTCCAGTTTTCGGCGTTCGCCCAGGTCTTCAAGGGTCAATTTGCCGTTGTCGGTTACCTTTAAGCGGTAGTAGCCTAAAAGTTTTCCTTTATTAGTAGTGGTACTAAGGACCAAAGCCAAAGCGTTACGGGCTTTACCGTAAAAAGCAGGCTCAACGGTAATAATGGCACCTCCTTCCCCTTGCGGGGAAAAGGAGGTGACAGCTTCCATAGGATCAGGTTCGTGTACTAATACTCTCATGAATTAGCCCTCATTTGTTTAAATAAGGCTAAAGCTTCCCCTGAGCCTGGGCCATTTTTAGCCACGTAGGTGCAGTGAAACGGAGGGCCGTTCTTAGTGTTTAAATACAACCTACCTGCAGGATTAGATGGTAGAAAAAAGGAGATAGTGATGAAGTCCTTTATTCCTACCAACTGCCTAAGCTGCAGTTTTACGGGATCTCGGACTAAAATAGCTTCTTCTTCACAGCCGTATAGAATCTTATTGCCTTCTTTATCTGTAGCCATCCATTTAGCGTTGTTTAGCCAACTACTAAAGCCTGCCCATTGATCGTGGGGTACTCCTTGTAAGTAACGACTCCAACCCGGTTCTGGTGGAATAAAGCCTTCAGGAGCTTCTACGTCTTCTATAAGCAAAGAACTAGGCAGTTCAAAATTAACAACGTCTAAAGGCAAGTTGAACTCACTAGCGTAAAGTTCAAACAGGTTAATAGGGATCCGTAAATACATATGCATAGTATTTACAAAAGCAAAGTGATACTGAACTTGATACGACATTAAGTCTGTATCAAGGCGTATGGTAGTTTCTTTAATTAAATCGCCACCCCTAGGGGTGATAATTTTCGTAGGTTGAAACAGCCTTAGTTTTGTAGGATCTGCAGATTCCATAAGTACCTCATTCTACTCCCAGGCTAGGAGTGCTGCTGCCGCTCTTTGCAGCAGCTGCCATAGCTGCTGGGGCTTCCGCTTCTGCTGCTGCTGCTTCTGCTTCTGCTTCTTGCTGAGCCTTAAGCAAGATTAATTGAATGTTGTTATGAATAACTCGTAAAGAGCCTAAAGTATCCGATGCGTCTTCGCCGTTAAGAATAAAGCCTTGACTGCTGTCGTGGACAATTCCGGTAATGGTGCGCACCTTAGTGGTAATCTTCACCTCCAACAAATCGCTGCCCCCATTAGGGTTAGGGAGTCGGGTAAATGTTGTGCTTTCGTTGAGCAGGGCGATCTTTGGGGGGGTTTGTTGCGTTTGGGTCATAACCTTTTAATTCCTTGTAACTTGGAGTAAATCTTGCCGCCATATACACAGATAAGGCGTCATACACGTGTTCGTTTAAGCCTGCGAGTTCTTGGCCTCGTTTGCCCTTTATCCATCCTGTGAAGTCCGGGAATACTAATTTTACAGCATCTCGGACTTCATGCTTAGTAGCTAGTTTATTACCGGTTGCAGCGGCCTTCGCCTCAAAAGGGGTAACTAGTGTAGCCTTTATGTTTAAGCCTTGTAAGCAAGCACAAGCGGCCCCTCTTGCCACTGCCATACTTCTTGCAGCGCTGGCGGACTTAGATCCGCCAGTAGGGCATTCTATAAATATATGTGCCGGTTGGTGAAGCCTAACGGCATCAGCTATACCTACGGTTAGTTCGGTAGTGCGCCGCCATTCATCTGCAGATACCTTGATCCGACTGCTTTTAGCTTTTTCTGTGTGAATGGTATGGACGTGTAATAATTCGTCCACTCCTCCTGGATTAATACGAAGTACAGCAATACCTGTATTGGCTAAGGCTAGATCAAGGCATACCACAATGGAAGGGCTTAATTGCATTTACTTATTGTTGTCGTCTTCAGCTTCGTTGTCAAGTTTGAAGTCAGTGTCTTTGAAAGGATTTATGTTGTTATTAGGATCCGCTAAGAAAAACTTACTCATAATATCCTTGAAGTCACCTTTCTCTTTATCGTTAAGAGTAACTGTGTTCCAAGCAGCCGGACCGTATGGGCCAAAGAAATGAATCGGATTTGTTGTTTGAATCTTAATGGTCTTTTCTTCAACCGGAGGCACTAAAATCCTGGCAAACTCCATTAAGGCCAAAGGATGCACCGCCCCGTACAGTACCGATGGAATTAAAGACACCCATTCTTCCATTTCATTTAACTCAAATCCCACATACACCTTAGTAGGACCTAGTTGTTTTACATTTAGAATAACGCCGAGGATGCCCTCTTCGTTAATAGCAAGTTTATGCTTTACCAGCTCGTCAGTTAGTTCGCCGGCTAGGTAGTACTTAGGTTGAGTCATGTTAGTCCTTTGTGTAAAGTTCTAAGTGCTGTTTCTGCAGCAGTGTTAATAGGTGAATCCATGTATTGCTTTATGTTGCTAATACGAGCGGTGGCTGCTTGATGCCAAATACGCAACAACACGTCTGCTAGGTTCTTTAAGACCCACGTGCGAGCTTGCCAAGAAAGACTTACAAAGCCAGAAGCTAAATAGGCTTCTTCGATATGAATGTGGCTAAGGCCGTCCCGAGACAAGATATAGCGTAAGGCAGTTACTGCTCGAGCCATCTCTTCTTCTGAAATGTTGAGGGTCTTAGTAGCTACCTCAGTATCCATGGTTTGAATCAACGTACACATACCTACAAACGCCCCAGGAACACAGTTAAGAATGTCGTGCTCTGGTACATATGAATCGTTTACTGTCCTGGACCCTATCGGATTGATGGACAACATATTCCTAGGGTCAAACGGCAGCGGAACATTAACTGGTACCGCTAAACTTCTTCGAAAATCTTCTGACATAAGTTTTTACCTCTAATGGTTAGTTCTGTGACTAAGGTTTTCATATCCCTACACGCTGCTACAGGGCGTGTAGCTCTGTAGCATTCATCATAGCCAAGTTTACACTCTTGACAAGTTGTTGGTAAATTTCTTACACAAGGTTGCATACGTTCTAGCATTAGCTTCTTGTTGTATTGCTTTTGCTTAGGACTCGTCTTAAGCCAACTTACCAGTTCTGAGTCTACGTTATTTATGATTCTTTTGTATTTAGCGCCAGCTTCATAAGAGTAGCCAGGCCTATCGGCGCTAAGGTATACCGTTACTTGGCACTGAACGCAACTTCTAATATCTGTTAAACCTTTAATACGCTTGTCTGCTCCCTTACGGGTAGTTCCTAGTATTCTAGATATTCGGCGTAGCCCTGCTAACGGCATTAAAACGTATACGACAAACCCAGCTGCAGGTCCATCGCTTAATTTTACCTTAGCGTACATGTCTTGGGTGCTGTTATCTCTAACTATGGCTAGTACAACACCAGGCATCCAACCTAGTTGCTCAGCCCTATTGTTAAATAAACTTACAGCTTGTTGAGTTACTAGCCGTTTATTGCCGGCAATTTGCCAGGCTAATAGATCTAAAGTTTTTACGTCCATTAAACAAAATAAGAAGTCTTGAGCTAAAGGGCGGACTAGGCTAGTGTCACATTCTAGTACTTCTGCTGCAACTCTGGTTACAGCCGCTGCAGTACTGGGAGTGATTATTGTTTGATTATACGGTCGGAGCAATCTAAACGCATGTTGGTACAACTCGTAAGCCTTAACGGGCTGATTGTACCTAGGGGTCTTAGGCGCCTTCCAATTGTCCGCTGTTATGGCTTTACGAGCCGGCCTATTACAGGCTAATACGGTTTTCTGCGGAGGCATAAGGGCCCTTGCGGGTTTATTTCTTTTTATCTTCTAGTACTACTAAGATATCCGTAGAGCGCATAATTAGGTAGTCTGCAGGCATAGGAATCTCCATACCTGCAAACGCACTAAACAACACTTCGTCTCCTACCTCAAAGGCAGGCTTAGGACCCTTTAGGTTAGTGCAAGGGCCTATCTTAATGACTGTGCCTCGTTTAGACTGGAAGTCCTTAGAGTCGTCAATTAATACAATCCCTGCTGCAGTAGCCTTAGGACGCTCCCACTTTCGTAGTACAACCCAGTCTTGTAAGGGTTGAAACTTCGACAACATTTCCCATTCTTCTAGTCTTAGTGCAATTGACATGTTAAATCCATCCGTTAAAGTAAATGATACAATTTGCTAAAAGTATTACTATAGTTATTGCTTTTAGAAGATTTAGTTTCGAGTTCATTTGGCCTGCAATGTAAGGCTGAATACTTCAGCTTTAAGGATTGTATGATCGCCAGGCTTAGGGTCAGTGCAAGTTGCGGCAGCTGCTCCATCTTCTATTGCTTCTGCTTTATCTTCCGCTTCTTCAGCGGTAGCAAACACTCCTTCAATACACCAATCATCAAATGTATTGTAGGCGTAGGTATTAAAGCGAACCACAACTAAGTGTAATACTGCTCCTAGTTTTGCTTCAAAATCTAATTCTAACTCTAACGATTCGTCTGATATTTGGGTTGCGGTGAGCCGAAGGGGGTGAAACTCTATGAAAGTTTTATCCCCCTCTATTGCTCCACCGTCGTAGTCCGAATCCCAGTCATCGTCTTCAATTTCTAGGTCTACGTCAACTTCGACATCTTCTGCCCCTTCGGTACGGGTTTCAACAAATTTTAAGTAAACAGCACTATAGGTCATTGTTGGTGTATTTCTGTTAGTGCTATTTATCGTGTAACCGTTAGGGTTTACTTCTTAACCTTAGTAGTAACGGTAGGTTGACCTGAATCAGCCACAAAAACTAACGTTTCGGAAGTGTTTGTATTAGCTGTGCCTCGGACGTAGCAGATGCCACAAGTAGAAGTAGCGTACAAGGTACCTCCTGCAATGTCCGCCTTGCGGGTAGTTCGGCGGAAAGAGTTACTAATGGACTCGCCTAGCTTAGGCTCAACCCATGTTTCTTCCGCAAGTACTACCCATCTAAACCCGGTGCTCTCCTCTAGTGTTGTATCTGCTCCGGCGTCTTTGTCCGCTATTACAGCGGTAAAGGCTGCAACCTCAGTTGGGCTCATATTTGAGCTACTAGGCTTAATAGGAGTGACTGCAATATTACCTGTGGTGATTCCTTGAAATTGATTCATTTGCTACTTTCTTTCTGTAATTAACCGCATTTACTATTGCCGCACGACTTACATGTCATGCAGCCTTCTTGTCTTACTAAATTTTCCGAGCTACAGTTTGGACACCTTTCGCCTTTAATCTCAGTACCGTCAGGAATGTACTTCTTTAAGGCTCTGGATATCGTCTTTGAAAAGGAGAACATATCTCCTTTTACTTTCTCTAACTGGTGTAACAAGTAGTGGACTTCCACTCCGTGTCTTAGTGCAGTAGAAAGCAGTCGGGTGATTGCTCCTTCCTCACTAGATACTAGATTACCTAATTTATTAATGGTGAGCAATTCTCCTTCATTTTTTTCGTCAATGAATTGCCCTTTATAGTGCCCTCGGTCCATTTTGGTTAAGGTGCCGCTCTTAAACCGCTTAGGAATAATGGTGTCTCCCTCTTCATTCTGGTTTACAGCAGCAAAAACCTCGTAAGGCTTACCTTCCTTAAGGCTGATTAATACGAAATAAGGAGCCTTACCAATTGTAGAGTGATGCATATCGCAAGGCAGTACAGCTGGCCGCTTATACGTACCAGCCTTAGGTTTAGTTTCTGCCGCTACCAAGACTCCAGTACGGCAACCGTCTCGATAGATGGTTACTCCCTTGCAGCCTGCTTTCCAAGCCTTAAGGTAAATCTGCTCTACCGTTGCGATAGTAGCATCTGCAGGCAGATTAATGGTACTGCTAATAGCGTGATCTACGTGGCGTTGCGCTGCTGCTTGCAAATCAACCCTACTGGCCCAATCTAATTCTTGCGCTGTAGCTCCAGCCCAAGGACTCTTGCTTAGATCAGTTTCCCCTGTTACTTCCATCCATTGCTTTACCTTGGCGGGATATACGGTGAACTCCATCCAATGATCTCCGCTTTGATCTACAAAGTCAGAACGAAAATTAGTATCCCCTGGATTACCCTTCTTGCGCCGAACGTAGGGGGTTACCATAAACTGAGGCTCAATACCAGAACTAGTCTGAGTTAGAATTGATACCGACCCACAAGGGGCTGTAGTAAGCAAGGCAATATTACGGCGCCCATGCTTCTGCATAGCTTGAAGAATAAGGGGTGAATCTTCAGCAAACCTGTTTATGAATGGATTATTAGCTTCAGCGGCTTTGGAGTAAATAGGGAAAGGTCCTAGAATTTCCGCCATATCTACAGAAGCTTTATAGCAAGCTAACTTGAACTCTCGGTATACAGCCTCTACCTTAGTAATGCTCTCCTTAGAGCCGTACTTAATGCCTAAAGCTGCCAAGGTATCTCCAATGGCCGTCATACCTGAGCCTGTGCGCCGCCCTGCTGTAGCTGCTGCTTGCACTTTAAGCCAAAGATTTAATTCTCGGGCCTTGAGCTCATCTGATTCTGGATCTGCTTTGATCTTAGTAATGATCTTACCGATGCATTCTAATTCTAGATCAACCATGTCGTCCATTAGCCGCTGACACATGTATGCGTCGTTGTAAAAGGCCACCCAGTCAAACTTGGCAGTAGGTAAAAAAGGATCCTGCACGTAGCTAAACGTATTGACTAGCATGAGTCTGCAAGAGTCATACGCAGATAAAGGAATCTCTGAGCAAGGATTAGTGCATATAGTTTTAAAGCCTTTATCTGCGTAACAGTCAGGAATGCTTTCCTTAATGATATTGTCCCACATTAGCATTCCAGGCTCTCCGGATGCGTGAGCGCTATTAACCAACATATCCCAGATTTCCTTAGCGGGTACTTCCTTGTACGGGCTCGCAGGGGTAGGCCAATATAGCTGATAGTTACCTCCCCGCACAACCGCATACATAAACTCATCTGTGAGCTTAATTGAAATGTTAGCTCCAGTGACTTTAGTAAGATCTCGCTTGCAGTTAATGAACTGCTTGATGTCAGGGTGGTGGATGGATTGAGTAAGCATTAATGCTCCTCGTCTGCCGTTTTGCCCAACTTCTCTAATAGAGTTACTAAAGCGTTCTGCAAACGGAATAGTACCAGTACTAGTACGGGCCGCATTGCTAGTAGGCATTCCTTCTGGGCGCAAAGTCTCCAGATCTATACCACAACCTCCCCTGCGCTTGCTGATTTGCACTAACTCTTCATCTGCCCGGCAAATACCTGCATAAGAGTCTTGTGGGCTTTCAATCACGTAACAATTTGAAAGGCTTATAGTTTGATAAGGGTTACCTATGCCGTACATAGGGCTACCTTGAGGCACAATGCGCTTAAACTTATCTAACGCATTAAATATAGTTTCCTCGGTGTATGCTACGCCTTCGCAGTACTTAGCGGCTTCTATTCGAGCAAACTCCTTAGCAATACGCCGATGCATATCCGTGGGGGTTAGTTCTAATATATTTTGCCGAGTATCTCTAAGTGCGTATTTGTCTACAAACACTCTGGCTGCAAGATCGTCTCCCTCGAAGTACTCAGTACTTGCAGTTAATGCTGCTTCGTAGGTGTGATAGGTGGGCAAGTTTTTAACCTTTAAATTACTCGGGGTTGGACTCAAAACTGAACTACTTATGTTCCGAAGAATAGACACTGTTTCTTTCCATGAGCCCATTCCAGGTACTCATTCACTGTATACTGTAATCGTAAATCTGTAAAGTCTGTTTTAATGCTATTGAGCAATAGAGTGGGACAAGCAGAGTACAACGCCAATACTACTTCGTCAAGTGTTTCTGCACTGTACACGGTTATTTTTGTGGCGTAGGTTTGTTCTGTTTTTATCAATTTTAATTTATACGCTTCTGCCTGAATTAGTTTAGAGGCTAATGCATCGGCAGGAACTATTGAGCACAATGTGGTGGTTAAGTGCGGGATATCGTTTTGTACGGTTACCCCTAAGGTTCTGCAATTACCGCCAATATACGCATGCCCTAATTCAGCTGTAAATGCTCGCACTCTTTCAGTACGAGGATCTACTGGTTTGAAGCCTTGCATAGTGTCCATAAAGGGAGTGTGGCAAACTACTATTACTGCTTTTGAGTCTGCAGGAAATCCTTCAATGCGCTTAATAAGTTTTAAGGCTTGCCGTAAATAACAATTAGGGCAAAGCCCTTGTTTGCAAATGTACTTTCCAGCAAAGCCTATAGGAGGACAATATTTCGCCCGCATAATTTGCTTAGGGGCGCAGCTGCTCAGCATAGGCATACAGCTACCAGAAAAACACCGCCACAGTTTAGTTAAGGCTAGCCGCAAGATTGTTGTGCGAGCGGTAACCTGCTTTTTTAGTTCTACATCTGCATCAGCAAAGTTAGCTAATTCAATTAGGTTTTTAGTTATGTAATAGTTTTTTATTGGCCGTAGAAAGTGCTTTACTACTTCGTGGTTCGGCTTAGTAATGAGTTGCTGAGTCAGCTGATTAACAACCCCTTTTAAAGGGGGGCTTAAATGATAAGGGGCAGCGGTAACTAATACCCGCCCATAAATGTTTGGGGTCATAGCGTTAGCTTAGAGTAAGAGTGTTCGTTTGTCTATTTTACTGCGCTAGTTGCACAGTTATTACGTCGCCTACTGCAACATTGTAGTTGAGGAGCAAAGATCTATCGCTCAAGTAAGCTATTTGACGTACACCTGAAACTTTGGCCTTTTTAACAAGTCTATTATTTTCTATAAAGACTTGACACTTTGGATTTGTATTAAAGTTACTAGCGACTAGTACCTTTGCTGGGTCTGCTTCAGATTCGTAAGTAAGTGTTGCCGATGCACTTTGGTATATCAGGGCTTTATCAAACAGAGATAAAATTAAAGCTGAGCCTGAGCTCCAACCCACAGGCAAAACACTTATTAAAAAAGCTATTTCTACTGGAGCTTTAACTACGGAATCTACGTACTGCTTTGAAGCAGCATCGGTGGCCTTAACAGGTAACGCCAAATTCTGCAGTCGGTTGTTGTGTGCTTGCAAGCCTGATTCGTTAGCTGTTAACTTAGCCGAACCGCCTACAAACAAACTAACTCCTTGAATCTGAGTTTGCCCTACTCCGGTGCCGGGTTCTCCTGCAAATGCGTAGGTGGGCAATCCGGTACCTGCAAGTTCAGTAGTTCCAATATAGCTGGCTAGCGAAGTGTTGAGGCGAATAAGCGGAGCATTAAAAGTAGCATCCACTCCAGTTAAAGTCTTGGTTGCGGCATTTAGTTCTACTAGCTTTAATCCATTAGCTGCAAAGCCTACCTTAGCATTAGTACCAGCAGCAGCATACATACCCACTGTGCCAATGCCCACTAAAGGCTTAACGTAAGAGGTGTCAATTGCTGACAGTAAGCTACCTGTTAAGGTCACTGACCCGTCAGGTCTAAGTACATTACTCGTTAAGGTTGCTGTATCTACCCAAGTAGTACGGCCAGTGTAATCTACTTGCAGCACTCCGTTTGCCAGGGTATTTGTTGGTAGGGTAAACGTAATGTGCTGATTACCTACTCCGGCTTTAATAGTAGCTGACCCGCCACCAGCTGTTTTTAATTTAACAGCTGCATTATTTTGAGTGCCGCCTAATTCTAAAGTACCGTTATTGTATTTAGCGTCGCTTTGAACATATTTGGCTGTTTGGCCACTAGACACCATAGCTAGTGCACCAGGAGTAGCGCCTACAGGCATCATACTGTCTACATATTCTTTTGTAGCAGCGTCTTTAGCCTGGGTAGGAGTAGCCAAATTAGCTACTCGATTACCCTTAACGTCTACTTCTGCTTCCTTCAACTCTAATACCGCTACACCCTTAACGGCAAGAGCAACAGCATTAGTGTTAGACCTGTATATACCTAGTCCGTCTGCGTCTGAAAAGGTATAAGCAGGCTTAGCTGGGTTATTAAGTCCAACTGTTCCGTCCAACATTAATTTTGCTGTAGCTGCTGACCCAGCCGGAGATTCTAAGGCGTTATTGGTAACGCTTACCACTGAAGTTCCACCTACAACGATACGCATATCGCCTGCGGCGCTGGCAAGGCCTGCCGAACCTACGGTAATAGCCGGTAAGGCAGTTGTACCTCCACCTAGGTTTAAGGTAGAGTTAGTTTGTAAAGTAAAGGCTTTAGTTTCTTGAGTATTAACTGCACTCGCAACAGCTTGCCCCTTAATAGTGGACTGCCCCGTTGCACCTACTAATACCAAAGAATCATCGGTAGCGTTGTACCACAATGAACCTGCGTAGTTATTTACTCCCGTGGTCAAGGTGGTAGCAGCAGGCAGCACAAACGCAAGCTTAGGCCTGATTGCCGGAGCGTAAGGTATTCCGTTAACTGAGGTGGTAGGCCAGTTAATTTCAAGGAATTTGCCTGCAAAGCCTCCGCCTCCTAAATAAAAGCTGCTTAAGCCGCTAGCAGCCAGCCCCCCTAATACCCCATCATCTCCTGCTTCAAAGCCAAAGCCAACACTAGAACCTATAGTTAGCTGTAACGGAATTCCTGTACTGTTGTATGAAGCCAAAGCTAACGGCTTAGCAGTAGCCAAGGTATAAACACCATTAGTGACAACAACAGGCTCCGGTAGTGTTGTGAACTCTAACGTATTACTTGCGCCTAGTTTTAAGCCTTGGCCTACGCTGCCAGCAGTCGTTGGTAAGCTATAGTTACCTACTTGTAAGGCGTTTACAATTACGGCCCCGGTGTTAGAGGTAAGGCTGACGCTGTTTCCTGTTAGGCTAAATAAGCCTACCTGGTGTTGTTCGTTTAGTTCGCCGCTACCAGATACTTGGGTGTACTTAACGTAGCTATTTATAGCTCCGCCGCCTGTAGTAGCTCGACCTACTATTGATAAAGAGGAGTAAGCACTAGTTAACGAGGTTATGTTTATTTCTAACGGATTACGGGCGGTTAAAGACTCAGCAACATTATTGTAAGCCGTCAATAGCGACTGTAAGTTGATTAAAGTGTGCGGATTTCGGTAGGCTAAGCTGTAGACGCCTAAGGTATTTATAATACAAAGGGTATCTCCCGCAGCCCCTAAGTTTAACGCTGGAATCGGATTAGCTACTTGGCCTAAGGTGTAGGTAAAATTAGCATCCAACGCATCCAACATAGAGTTGTAGGCGGTTAATTGTTCTTTAGGGGAGATTGTTTGGTAGGTAGTTAGCTGAACAAGGCTCATAGTTGTATTTTACCGTATTTCCGTAAAAGTGGGTGGTTGGCCTATTTTACTTTGAAATCGTTATTTACCTGTAAATTCGCTAGTCTTATTTGCATGGCGTACAAACATCTCTACTGCCGCTAGGCCGCATTTTGCAACATTCTCTTTACAACTCTGCAGGTCTAATAATTGAGTGGAGTATTTAGGATCTTGGCTATCCTGGATAGAGTAAGCCCCTGTATCGTCATATCCGCAAAAGTACAAATAAGGGCAACTAAGTGCTAAAGTTTTTGAGACATAAGCTCGAGTCTTTGCAGTCATAGGTTTACAGCAGAACACCACGGTATTACCTAGTTGAGTGGTTAGATCTTCTATTAACGAATCTAAGTCTGTAAATTGTCTAAACGTACTAGACTTGCTTAGCTCTGCTACTGCTTCTTGTACGGCTTGAACCTTTGGTAGCCCTAAATCTACATCGGAGTAGCCTTGAGTAAAGGACTCCTTAGTGACTAAGTCTTCATCCATTAAAGTGACGGTACCCTTATGGTACGCACCTAAAAGAGAAGCTAAGGTTCTGCCTGTGCCGTTTAAACCTACTACTACAAACTCCTGCTTAACCATTACCGTGTTTCCTGGGATGAGGGGTGATATCTAATTGTTCTAACTTGTTTAAAAGTTCCGCTTGTTCTGATTTACCAAAGCCTGCCAAGTCTGCCGTCAAACTACCTATTGCCTGATTTAATCCTAGTTCAAGTATAGCTCCTTTTAAGGCTGCTATTTCTTGTTTGGAGAAAGTAACTGCTTCCATTACGTAGTCTTCAAATGCTTCGCAACTAACAGGCACTAAGGGTTTTACCAGATTGTACGCTGCTTTGGCAAATTCTTGTATTTCAAACTGAGCATGCTTGCTTGCTCGTAGTCTAACGAAATTAAGGAAATTATGCAGGTCTATCTTCCAATAAAACTCCGTATACATACTTTGAGGCAATAACATTCGGGCTTGTTCTCTCGCTATGCCTGCTTCTACAGCTGTCATGTAGGTGTCGTAGGCCTTATCGCAGAACTGCTCGGCTTCTGTTACAAACCAATGAGCCTGGGGGTGCGGGTCAGCTAGGGAATCGGATGCCTGGAGGTTGATGGCTGACTGCACCCGGATGTTGTTAGCTTGAGGAGTATAGCACTGATCAGGTATAGTCGCATACCGCCCAGAATATTCGTTAATACTGGCCATGCGGTGGCGCATCCATTGCCTAGCTATAAATATAGGCATCTTTATGTGAAATTTTAATTCCACCATTTCAAAGGGTGAAGTGTGTTTATTTCGCATTAAATATCTAATAAGAGCGCGGTCCTTAACGGGGTCTTTGACCCCCTGCCCAGTGGAGATCCTAGCCGCCTGGACAACCGCCGAGTCTAAATTAATAGACTCGGCGGTTGCGGCCGGCATGGTTTCCACTAAACGGACGAACCCGTAAGGGCCTACGTTTAAAGTGTTATACATTAAGCACTTAACCTTTATTTGTAAGCGGTGCCTTAGCGAACGTAGTGCGCAGGATTTAACTTAATACCGAAATACTTCTCAGCTTCCATCCGATTCAATTGCTCCTGCATTGCATTAACCGTTGTTTCCACATTGTCCAACTTGGTCCACAAGTTGTCCAAGATGTGGTCTAACGGGGCCTTCTCAAAGGTAGCAGTCTTATTCTTAGGGCTAACTGCCTTTGCGGTATTAGCTGCCTTGTTTGCGATTGCCCGGCGTTGGCGCACTGTAAGGTACGGCTTCTCTTTAGTTGCCAGCTTAGTACCGACATCCTTCATCAAACCACTAGCGATGTTGTCGGTGATGCGAATGCCGGTGGCATTCGTCACCAGTCTTGCAATTTCGTTCATAGTCATGGGAGCAACTACGCTATCGTAGATACTCCAATTATCCAGAACGTTGTTAATGCACTCCGTACGGAGGTTAAAGGTAAGGCGGACGGGGGATTTACGGTTAACGGTTTTTGCGGTAGTCGTAGTCATAGTAATACTTCCTCTGGAATTTCTGCTAAAAATGAATCATCGTCAATATCCATATAAGCTGATTTGGTGCGGTCATGGGTCGACCACAATTCAAAATCTATTGTATCGGCGTTATTTCTACAAGGAGCCGGGGCCGGATCCCCCGGAGGTAGTTGTACTGTATTGCGGCAAGTCGTTGTAGGTTTCGGGCCAAATTCCACGTCGAATCATCTCCTGGCCATGCATGATGGCCTCTAGGTTCCAAGTACATTGCGCAATATGGTCTTCACTAGTATCACCTTGCATGAATTTATTCATATGTCGGTTAGCTGAGGCTAAGAATACGCTTAAAGGCATACCCTTTTCCCAGTTTCTAATACCGTATTTATTGGCGCCTATATAGGCGACTTGACCTGTACGAGCTCGGGCAAACGGGCTTAACAGGTCTATTCGAGGCTTATCTCTATCTGTATCTCGCTGAGCACCGGAGTCAAAAATTCTACTCTCTGTGGTTTTTGAGCCTAAGCCTAAGCCAAAAACTTTACCTTTGCCTGAGCCAAGATCTAAAACCTTAGTTGGCTCAGGTTCCAATGTAGCCGCCTTTTCCGGTGTCGTAAATGAAATAGCCAAGATTCGGAAACTCCTTTTGTAGTTTACTCATAGACGAGGCAGCAAACACGGCTGCTTCTTTAATGTTATTAAATGCTTTAACTAAATGTCCGCTTTTACGTTTGCCTTCTTCTCCTACTATGAGGAGGAATCGAGCTTGCGTTGCTGGCGGAGTATAGCCGTATTCCATCCCTAATGGGGAAAAGTTATAGGGAATTTTAGCTTTGGCTTCTTCTAACTTTTCTTGGCGTTTAGCCCACTGGGCTAGGAAGCTGCGAGGCTTAATCTCGTAATTCTTAGGGTTAACCACTTCATTACGTACTACGTATTCCACTTCCTGCTTCGTACCGACAAAGGGTTCCCCATTAGTGCCTAAAAACCCATCACTTACGGAAGTGTATATAACAAACTTACTCATTTTAAAAACTCCCTTAACGGGACCACAAAGACTTGAGCTAAAGTCAAACCTGGAACCACGGTCTTTAGTAACAAAAATCCATCAGATTTAGAGGCTATGGCTGTATTTATTTCGTTAAAAATAAAATCAGGGTGTTTTAAATAGTCCACTAGGTAGTCACCCTTAGCATAAGCTAGGACCCATTGCTGAGGTTTCTGTTTTATTGGGCGCATCAAACGTAATCCCAGCTGTGTGTTGTAGCAGGTGCCTAAGCTTATCCTTTATCTCGGTTACTCGGGCTGTATCTAATACGCATCGGTTGCTTTTATTGTCTGCTGTATTGAGCAGCTTATATGTATTATACAATAAATCTAGGACTTCACTAAAAGTAACCTTAGGGTCTTGGTTGAGCGTAATATTTTTAAATGCAAGCCCGTCTACCTCTATATCAAGTATGCTTAGTCCGGTGATAGTAGGGGCGTCCAACCAACCGGCTATCTCATCGTACAAGCAATTCTCTAGTGTATGCTTAGCAGGGTTCTTACTAGAAGCAAAGCTACTTTGTGCCGCTGGGGCGTACTCTTTTAGTATGTAGTGGTGAAATACTGAAGCATCAGTAATCGTTGCAGTTATATTAAACTTAATGCCGTTCTTAAGGCTGACTCTTATTGGTGTAGTTGCCATTAGGGTTTTCTTCCTTTCTTTGAACTAAAGTAACGTTTCTTATCGTTTTTATCCCCTAGTAGCCGGAAGCCTACAACCTCTAATGGAATTGTATCTATTTCTAGTTCTACGATAGGGGGTGGATTAAAGTCTGGGTTAGCAAGGGTAGATAATAAAGCTTTAGCCCCCGTACTAGTTAAGACCCACAAATACCTACCGTACTGTTCGCCATAGTTCCACAAGTAGTCCCTAGATTCGTGCGCTTTCGCTATGGTAGGGTAAGGCCCTAATAAAAGCTGTTCCGCTCTCGGATCCATATCTATAGCCCAAATGCCCTCATCTAAATATTGCTTCATTTCTTCAAACAATTTATCTCGTTGCGCGTAGCTCAGTAGGGTTTTATACCTCATGTTTGGCTCCCTATCATTTCTATAAATCCATCCAAGGTGTCTACTACTACAGTACCTTCCCCTGAACTAGAAGTTCGCATTAAACGCATATAGCCGTTGGGTGGGGTTAAATGCGACCCTACATGCATAATCATATCTTCTGCTAGGACAGAGTTGTAGAAGAGCATGCCTGGAATGCTGCCTTTATGTTTATGGGCACAATCATCCACTACTTGCGCAAACTCTTGCCAAAGCGGAATCTGCATTAGCTTTCCCGCAGTTTTAAATAAGTCGTGGATATTCCAGGTTTGAGGTCTATGGCTGTATAGTTTGAACGGGTGTAAGGCCTCTTGGAGGTCAGCTAACGGCGTACTACTCGCCGTTAGCTTTTTCTTCCAATAGGTGTACTCATCTGAGCCCGACTCAAACAATCTGTTAATCAACTTGAGGCATACTTTGTTTTCGTAGGCCGCAAGTCTATTGTTTGCTTTGATCTCTTTAAACTGCTCAAAGTTATCAAAAGCGCTTGGCTCTTGCCGTTCTTTCATTACTGCCCTGCTGCTTCCTCGGTTGGAGTAACTGGGTACTTACTTAACTCGTAAATTGTTTTATCTACATCCAAGTTTGGGTATACTTTAATGCGATTAATACCAAGCGCATCGGAAATACGTTCCCGTAAGGCAACGTTTGACCGAATTGCCAAGCCTAACTCAGAATCCGTAACAGCTACCAGGCCCAGTTCTTTGCAGGAGTATTTGTTACTATTTACGGTAACAGTAATAATGTCCTTTAATCTGGCTCTGACTCCGTTAGGGCTATCGTCCGATAAGAGTAAAGCAGTGGCAGCATCCCAATCAAACCAGCATTCGCTGATCTGGCCGGTCTGCTCATCATTCTTCCAACGATAAGGAATCTCGCAGTTGCGCTTACTAGCGCCCATAGAGTTCTTATTGGTGGTGATCTTGAGGATCTTTTCTGTAAATCCTCGAGTAGCCTTGAACACTGGGGTGCTCTTGACAACTGAGAACCACAGGTCTAAGACCGCATGGTAGTCTTGCCCCGTGCCGCCTGGCTTCTTCTTAGCCCCCTGAATAGGGCTCATAGGGTCGTCCGACAAATGGTTGATATAAACCAAGGTATATGGCTTCATATACAAATGTTTATTAATGTGCCGGAAGAACTCGTTATGACTCTTACACTTAATCATACCTCCGGTATTACGGGGGTTGACTCCTCCTTCCTTTTCAATTCGAGCATCAGACTCTTTAGTATCAACGCCACCTAAGGAGTCGATAATAAACATGACAGGTACATCCTTCATGCTTGGGTCTTCTGCCGCAAACTTAATGGAATCCAACAGTTGCTCTTGCCACTCTTCAGTAGTAAATGCAACGTACTCGATAGTCTTTCGAGTGTTATCCGGCCCCACTATTGCCCGGTATAAGGCTGGACTTTTCTTGTTTTCTGTATCCACGTAGATACAAATACCTCCAAGGTCCATATATATCTTAGCCAAGGTCATAGCAAATGCAGACTTGCATGATTCTTTGGCCCCCGCTACGCCAATGATTCTACTCATTGGGTAGCAGGTTTGATCCGTAAGCCAGCGGTAGGCCAAGTGGTCAGTAGGAATACCCCACACTCGGTCTGCTAGATCGGACGCTAAACACACCTGCGACCCACCGCCCTTCATGGCGTGAGCCATGAGGGCCTGGATGCCGGCGTGGGTGCCTGTAAGGCTATCGGAATCTTTCTTCTTCTTTGCCATAGTGGTAGTCTTCATGGTTTACTGCTGTTGAATGTTATTAAGCTTGGCCATCATAGTCTTCATTTGGTCTGACAAATTACCCTTTGGCATAGCTGGGGCAGTTGGTACTGCAGTAGGCATAGCTGGGGCAGTTGGCATTCTAGGCGCTGTTGGCATAGCTGTTGGCATTCTAGGCGCCGTAGGCATAGCTGGAGCTGTTGGCATTCTAGGCGCCGTAGGCATAGCTGGAGCTGCTGGCATTCTAGGTGCTGCTGCCATTCTAGGTGCTGCTGGCATAGCTGTCGGAGTAGGCATTTCTGGCACTACCACTTGAACTGAACCTGTATTGAGTACCCCTGAACCAATAAGGGCCCATTCGTCTCCTGGAAAGAGCTCTTGGAGCCACTCGGTTTGGAGCTTTTCCGTATTAAGTAAGATGTACTCGCTGAAAGGCTTTGCAGTCTGTAAGACAGCATCAGGTAAAGCGTAACCTTGCCCAAACTTATCCGCCACGTTACCTACATTGCAACAATACGTAGCAATGCCTGCAGCTCCAGTGGCGTAGGAACTAAAGGTTACCAGCTTTTGTTGAGTTGCAAAATCCGAATGTAAGAACCCTGCTTCCCATGCATTCAAACTAGCTGAATCTGAGGAGATATCTCCGTATTCCTGCATGATGGCTTCACGACTAAAAGGCAAGCCGTCAGTACGCTCAAAGAAGGCGTCATAAAAACCTTCCTTTTGTCGAGCGTCTTCCCGACTCTTAATAGCAGACACCTGATTGATCATAAGGATCTTGTGGCGAGGCCAACTTGGTTGCCCTTCCTCGTTAACCGTATAGTCAATTCCTGCGTTGCGCATAACGTAACCTTGCAAGAACAGGGTTCGGGTTGCTCTGCCGAATGGAGTATTTAAATCATTACCCTCAGCCGGTACAAGTTCTAACGCCCGCTTGTATTGCGGAGTAGTAGTATCCACAATAATTGAAGGTAAAGATCTACGGGCCTGCTTGTTGTACTTGTGTCCGCCGCCTGTACGCCACAAGTACTCTCGCATCTTGTACATAGGGCTCTTGTAGCCTCGGCCCCATTCGCCTTCGGCTTGGATGATCATTCCATCTTCGCCTTCAATCATGTTAATAGCCAAGATGTCTCGACGGTTCTTTGGGTCAGGATCATTGCCAATCTTGCGATAGACGTAGGCCCAGTCAAAGCCGTATTGCCCTAAGGTAGGAACCACGCCTCGCAGTTCATCTTCTCTAAAGAAGCCGCTGGTCATATTCTGCGATACCCCGTGCATAGGGTGAGGAGGCACCAGTATAAACTCACAAGGAGCCTTACTGGAAAGGTAGCCCATAGTAGGGGCAGTATCGTTAAAGATCTTTTGAAAGTCAGAGTTACGGCGTTCACCAGAAGTGGAGGACGAGTCGTACATAGCGCGGTTAAGGTCGAATGTCATTGAGTTTCCTTGGTAAGTGTTTTAGTAGGCATGCGTTTACTTCTTGTACTTAGTTAAATTAGGGTATTTAATTACGTCTGTTTCTGTTAAGGACTCGCCCCAACGAATACAAACTTCTGGATCGATGTCTAAGACCATATTATTATTAGGCACCTTGCAACGTTCGCACATAGCAAGTCTAACTGCTTCTAGGGTTTCGTCAACCTGGTTTACCGGGCAAGCTACAAGAATTTGATCGTGTACGCTCATCAGGATTCTGTATTGTAGGTGGGGCTTTTCGACCTCCCTAATCATATATAAGTTAAGTAGCGCTAAGGACATTAAATCGCCTACGGTACCTTGAATAGGTGCGTTCATTGCTTGACGTCTTTGATGAGCCAAGTTCTCTTTATCTGCGGTAGGCTCAAATCTACGTCTACGGCCAAATCCGTTCTCAACGTAGCGGCGCTCAGTAACATGTTGTTGCTGCTTTACCAACCACTCAGCCAAGTCTGGAAAAGTAGTCTTAAACGCTTGAACTGCAGCTTCTGCTTCTTCTTGCGTTACTTCTACTCCTTCCAAGGATACTGCAGATTTAATGGCCGTAGCACCTCTACCGTATGCAATACCGAATGTAATGGTCTTTGCAATGGTGCGGAACTTCGACCAATTGTTTTCCTTAAGCCAATCCTTCTTGCCTTTAGTATAGTCTTCAGGTGGCGGACTTAGCTTAAACATCTGCATAGCAACTTCCGAGTGAAAGTCTGAGCCCTTATCTAACAGCTTAGCCTGCATAGCCGTATCGCCGCTAAGCCAAGCCATAACAAACAGTTCTGCCTGAACCCAGTCGCAATCCACGATGCACCAATCTTCCGGCACTGTGAAACAGGAACGAATAGATGGAATTTTAGTGGTATCTTTAAACGCCTTACCTACCAGCTCTTCAGCCGTCTTAGGCAATTGCGCCATATTGGGGTTGCTATGCCCGTAGCGGCCAGTTTCAACAGTCTGCCTAATACGAGTATGTACTCGGCCGTCACTCCATATCTTTGGCTTAATTCCACCTTCTAATGTGTAGTTTGTACCATCTTCCGTAGGAGTAAACTCTCCAGTAAAAGTCTTTACAGTTTGGGAAATAGCCGTATATAGCAGCATGGCATTAAGTAACGGACAATCTTTATGCTCTCCTAACAGCCCCAATAGCACAGATCTATCGGTGGATGGAGTGAGCGCTGCTTCCTTACCTTGCTCCATAGCCTTAGCCCAATCTGCGTCGTTAGTTGCCTTGATTGGAGTATAGGTGGCTAAGTTGGCTCCCTTAGGTGGTTGAGTTTTCTTAGTCCAACTAAACAAAGCAGCAGCCTTTTGCGCTGGAGAGTCTGGGTTAAACTCTGGCCAGTTAAGTATAGTGCAAAGCTGTTCGGATAGTTCTACCTTCTTTTCAGAGTACTTTTGGGAAAGCAATTCGAGGCGAGGCAAATCCACTAGCATGCCGTTCATTTCCAACTCTAAGATTGGCATAGTAGCCGGCATTACTATAGCTTCAAACAGCTCCTTGATACGCTTATGTTCAGGCAAGTTCATCTCTGCCATTTGCAACAAAGCAATTCTAAATGTTGCATCTGCGTCCTTGGCGGAATAAGGCAACAAGATATCGTCAGGAATTCCGCCGTAGCTGAACTGCTCTACGTCGTACTTATTAGCCTTAATCCAATCGTTCAGTTCTAGTTCGTAACGTCCCAGGTCGGTATGTCTGGCTACGTATACTTCCAGGCCCTGCGCCCAATTCTCGTTTAACAAGTGGCCGGCTAATGCTGTGTCCCAGCCATTAAGAGTTGGACCGGCAACATTGACTCCGTTATGCACCAACCAAGGCAAGTCCGCTCTAATAAAGTGGCCAATAAGCTTGGTCTTTCCGTTCTCAATGAATGCCTTGAGTTTAGCCCAAGTCTCCTTAGCGTTTAAACCCAATTCGGTAAACTGCTTACCCGGGCGACTAAAGATTACAACTAAGGCTTCTCCTGGAGCCCAGCTCAATTGCATGCAACGTAAGTACCCGTCAAGGTGATTGCCGTCGCCCCACTCGCAATCCAAAGCAAGCCAACCAGTATAGGTTGCTGTGATCTCTGCCAGCTTAACGTCTAGTTGGGCTAGGTTATCGCAGTAAACATAATTAGTTGGCAGCACTTGCCCTGAGGCCTTACTACCCCCTAATTCATTTACCAGTCTAGTCATATCGAGTGCAATAACTTCTCGCATCTCAGGCATATGTAGTATAGAACTGAAATCTGGGATAGCAGCAATGTTGACTCCGTAGTCATTGTCTGCTGCTGCAACCGTTCTATTCTTGTACTGCTCGTAGGTAGCTTTAGAGCCAAATACCGCCTTTAGGGTTTTAGCCCCCAAAAGTATTACAAGATCTGGCTTAACTAACTCTAACTCCTTAAGGAAGTGTTCTTTAAACTCTGCCACTTCTTCCTTAGGAATTGCTGTCTTCTTACCATCGATGAAATACTTACAATAGGTGGTGTAGTAGACGTCATTAACGTAGGCGTCAAAGCCGGTGCTTTCACATAGGGTTTTGAACTCATCAACCCACTGTCCTCGGAATAAGCTGCGTTCGTCGTGCTCAGACTTGTTGGGCCAGCAACCTACAATCATTATCTTGTGCGGAGTAGGGCCTAAGGCTCCATACCAGCGACCAGCATTGACTTGCCCGTTGCCAAGTGAAATACCGGGTAACGTTATAACGGTTTGTAAGGCTCCGGTTTCCCCTTTATTAATTAAGGTTAAGGGGGCCTCCAGTAACGTACGCTTAGCCCATTCTGGAGTGTAGTTGTATTGTTCTGCGTACAACTCGCATATAGTTTTTCTAATCTCTGCTACTGCTTTAGGTGCCATTGAAATTCCTTTTAAGTGTTAAATGGTTTATTCGCATTAGTAATAAGTACCATAAGCTCGGTAGCTGTAAGGTTGGCGGCATCCTTCCCCACAGGTAAGTCTACCGTTAAACAACCCTTTGCTACTAAATTATTAAGGCGCTGAGCGCAGCTATATATTCGTTTATTTGCAGCAGCTTCGTGCTCTACTAGAAAGACTATTTGCCCTGCGGCAAAATGCTCTGCTAGTAGGGCTTCTTGCATAGGCTTAGGAAACATGCCGAAAGTACAAACTCCGGCAAAGCCGCAAGCCAAGGCGGATAATGCCCCTTCAGACACTATACAAAACTGCCCGTTAGTAAACTCTTTAGCTTGCTGTAGCCTGTATAGCGTACTGCCGAAGGAGTAACCCGGTGCATTCAAATACTTCTGAATGAGCGGCTTGCCTGTTTTAGGATCGTTAGGTATTGGCCCCGAGTAACGAGCTTGCCAACCATCCCATACCCCTGCTTGAATATTAGGAATAATAAGTCTATTGGCGGGAGTTATAGTGTGGGCAACTCCATTAGAGTCTTTTATCATTTTATGCCAAGGACTGCTGGGGCAATAGTGAAATTGGTATTCGTTTGCTAATAGGTCTAGGTCGGTAAATCCCCGGCTAGTTAAATACTCTATTACTGGATGGTTACTGGCTAGCTTATTAACTGGAATTAATAATTCAAAATCACACGGATATTCCATTTTACGTTGAGGAGTTGCAACCAGGGCTGTAGGGTCTAATTGAAAAGACCGTTTACCTGTATCTGTTAGGTCTTGTATTAACGTGCCCCAATCGCAACCTTCGTTATGGCATTTAATAGGGTAGAACTTTCTATCCGCCTGTTCGTTATGTACTCCCCACACATGGCTAATGTATAGGCGAAATCGCTTGTCGTTGCACTTTGGGCAACACGTTGAATAGACTTCGCCCCACATATCCACGTTCATCTTTGGCCGTAAGCGTATGTGGCTGCGTTGTAGCGGGGTATCAAACCAATCTTTAATGGTGGTGTAGTGGGCAGGCTGTCCTGGATTAACAATATGAACCGTACCGAATGCTTGCAATAAGGCGCTATATAATTCAGGGTTTAATGGGTTCATCCAATATAGCCCATCGTAGCAGTTGAGTTAAACGCTTTAGCCTTAACCGGCTTATCGTCATCGTCATCTGTTGCTTTTTCGTACAGCATATTGTGAGTAGTAATACCTCCGTTACCGTCATCTATTACCTTGTCGGCAACGTACTTCCACTTAGAGTTAGCGCCATCCATTTGGATACACGCCTTTAAGTTAGGCTCACTACTACGTTGCTTAGGTACACAAGCAAATGCCAAATTATTACTTATGGTTCTGTTGCCTATGCAAATAACCGTGTCCATGTAGTGGTGTAAGGTTCTACAGTCTAGTGCGTCCGTAGACAAAGGTAGATCTATAGGGCGTCTACTTGCACCTGCGGTACCGAGCTGATGGTAAATAAACAGGTTGATGCCTAGATTGCCGCCTAGGATTCTTAATTCATTAGCGGCGTGCTGCATAACATGGTGCTTTTGCATGTTCTTACCGTGGCGACCTGAAGCCATATAATTATCTATGAAGGGGCCAAACCAGTCCAAACCCACATAGCGAGGGTTGTGGCCTTTGTCTTGCATCTTCTTAATAATGTTTTCTATGTCTTGCACTCCGCCGTTAGCCCCGCCGTTCTTCATTAACTCCAACATATCCATCATGTGTAACTTGCCTTGCATGCGAGTTTTACGGTCGTTCCAAGTATCTCGCAGTTGCTTATCGTTCTTTAAGCGTTCGTTAAATTCTTCCGTGGTTACTCCTTGGAAGTAATTAACAGGCTTACCTAGTACGTAAGCATAAGCTCTACTCGTTAATCCCGGATGGACTGCTTGCTCGTAGGAAAGGATTAAAGCATCTTCTCCTGCCAGAGCAGTTGCACAAGCTATCTGAATGTTGGATAAGGTTTTACCTCCACCAGACGGAGCTAGAAAGAGAGTAGTTTCTCCTCTAGTTGCGCCGCCGGTAATGGAGTCGATAAAGTCACAATTCCAGCGTATCTTCTTTTCGCTACTAATCATAGGCAAGGCACAAGCAAACGGATCTAAGGGTTCCGCCTTAATTACTTGACTGCGACTTATTGCTCCTCGAAAGTTTTCAAGTTCCGCAAAGATATCAGGCGAATCTAATAGCTTTTGTACGGCTGGTCTTAGTTTTCGATCTTCTAGAAAGTCCGCTAAGACGTCTTGAATATAGCTATCTAAACCCTCTACGTCTGATTTGGATTCACCGTAGACGTAGCCTACTAAGTCCACAAACTCAGCAAAATCCTGCTCGCTTAGTACCTTGTTGGGCACTAGATCAAAGGTAACAATATGCTGGATGTGTTCTAGTGGTACTGGGCTGCGGTGCGCCTCGTACCACTCTTTACCTATTTTAAAGATTACTTTAAGCGCAATCTCGTCAGCGGTAAAATCAGCTAGACCTATTCTACTTAGGGCGGTAGCTATTACAATCTTGGATTTAAGGAACCCAAGACTGAGCCACTGCTGATATCCGTCTTTCAGTTTCATCAAGCAGCTCCTTTGGGTAAAAGTTCCTTAAATTTATCTAAATATATAGGTTTTAGCAACAAGTCTTGCTTAGCAGATTCTACCACATGTGCAGGTAACCTATCTAACATAGCTAGCCTATGCGCAACGCAATACACAAACACACATGAAAACTCATTTTTAGAATCTAGTAAGTGCTCTATTACGTCTGCGTCAGGCAACCTGCTGGCTAAGCGATCAAACATGTTTTCCAATAAAATGGATATTCGATCGTACTCTAGGTCCGGCTTACCTGCAGCCACATAACTAAATATAAGTGGCTGCAGGTGATTGGGCGTTTGAGGTAGAGCTGGGTAGTAGTGATTACAAGCCCAGTCTATAAACGAACGAGGATCTACTTGTAATTCGTTACAGCTTGCAGCTAACTTTGTGTAACTGGCGGCTTGCTTAACGCTGTATCTTATGCTGCGGTATGCTTGAATACCAGCAGTGCTTCCTATCTTTTTGGCAAATAGCTCTTTTACATCATCTCCGCTTACAAGAGTAAATCCTGAATTTGCCATTTCTTTTCCTCGTAGTTTGCGAATCGGGATTTAGATCTACGCGCAGCCCAGAAGTCAAAGAAGTCACCAAAGTCCACCAAGATACCTTTAACCTTGCCTGCTGTAATACGGCAGACTCGCCCAGGCATTTGAATGTCTTTAATAGGACTGGCCCCGCCATCAGCTCGCACTATAACGGAGAGTTGAGGAAAATCAACTCCCGTACTCCAGATTCCTGTTGCAATAACCCGCTTAGCTGTACCTGCACTAAAATCATTGCGCAGTTTTTCAACTTGCTTCTTAGTAATAGGCTCGCCTTCTAGTAACTTGCGTTGCTTGAAGTAAGTAGCTGACTCTGCATCCATATTGCCGTACACAACTTCAAAGTCCGGCAACAACTTTTTTAATTCTAATGCATGTTCGATCTTATCTACCAGTATGAGAATCTGAGGATCTTTATCTGTAATCCGCTTAGGTACCTCGTCGTAGATAACCCTAGCAATAGCGTTATTGCGAGCATGGTTCGCCCAATACGCTAAACGCAAGCGCTTAACGTCAGACGAGTACTTACGTATTGCATCCACTGGCTCGCAGGCCCAATTGACTCGCCATACTTCAATTGGTACCACCAAGCCTAGGTCAACTCCGTCCTCGTAATCAACCTTGCAGATCTTATTACCAAAGTAGGCCTCAATAGCCAGGTTGCTGTTATCCAACCTTTGATCTGGACTAGCAGAATAAGAAATCATTTTGCAGCCCTCGAACTTAGGGTAGTACTCCAGGAAACTCGGAGTCAAAAGTTCGTGGACTTCATCTAATTGCACTATATCGAACTTGTCCAACTCCAGGTGCCCTAAGGATCCAGACGTTGCAACAAGGGGATTGCCTTCTAAATGTTTATCGGAGTTCCAAACTCCTGTAGTAGAAAACACTGCAGCCAAACGCTTGTACAACTGATTACAAACGCTTTTAGATTTTGTGATTACCAGATGGCGCTGCTTAGGATAAAGCTGCACTATCTTTTCAACCACTACTCCCTTGCCGAAGCCAGTAAGAGCATCGACAATGCCGTTATCTGCTTTGCATATAGCATCTAACACTTCTAATTGCCCTGGCCTAAGCCCGACTATTTTGTCGAGCTTAGGCACCGGTAATTGCTTCTTACGCAGGTCAGTATACTGGGGAGCGTACCCTGTCTTTGCCAACAGGTGTAACGTTCGCTCCAGTAGTCCGCACGGAAAGTACATCCAGCCGTCATTGACAGCAAAGAGTTCTACTTCCTTACCTACGTACCTAGGGGCCCGACCCGGCTCTCGTACCTGGCTCCTATGAATATATGTGAACTCCTTACGTAGCCCGTCACAATGGGGCCCTTCTGGAGTGCGCAAATAGCGCATGATTCGCTGTAGTACAACTGGTTTTGACATAGTTTCCTTTAAACGGGTTAAGCCCCTTGTAGCGCAATATTGGTACACCCGTGTGCTGCCAATGCAGTGCTATGGGTAATGACGATAAATTGCCGACCGGTCTGCTTACCTACCTTAGCCAAGTAACTAAATGCTTCAGCTAATTCTTGGGAGTTACCTTCTTGCATAGCGCCTGACGGTTCGTCTAATGCCAGAATACCTAAGGTGCTGGCAAAGACGTCATTAACAGCTAAAAGGTAAGCAACACTGGCTTGCTGCTTTTGGCCGCCCGATAAGCGGTTAGCTCTATGCACTAAGCCGTCTGCCTTCCTGGCGGTAAACTCTAGGTTCTCATCTATGTATGCTGTAAACTCTGCATTAATAGTGCTTAGGTAAAAAGCTAATCGTGCATTTAACTTACCCATGTATTGCAACGAAAGCAATTTAGGTAAGCCGTCCTTAAGCAATACGCCTGCTGCCTTTTCCAATACTCCCCTAAACTGTTCAATAGGTTTAACTTGGGCCGCTCTAGTCACTTGCACTTGCAATCTAGATTTAGATCGGACCAACGCCTTATTAGCAGTTTCAAGAGCACCAGTGATGGTAGCCATTCGCATACGCAACTGCAAGTGATCTTCTACCAACTTACTCAAACGAGCATGCTCATTGGGATCAAATATGGCTGGCGGTAAAGCCGCCATGTCCTTAGTAAGCCTAGTGCTGGTGTTGAGTTCGTTTTGTAAATGCCAATTTAACGAGGCTATATCATTCTCATGCCTGGTTACGGCTTGCTTAGCTTCGTCGTGCTTGCTTACCTTAAACGTAAGTTGCGCCTTAGAGTTAACATCCATTACTGGAGTATCTTTGAGTGAGTCTAGTTCCGATTGGGTTGTAGTTTGCTTGGTGTTCAAGCGCTCTACAGAGTCCAGCCAGTTCTTAGCTCGCACCTCATACTCAGCGTAAGCCTTAGTTGCTGCCTTTAGATTTACAATCATTTGTTCCGATTGTAACTTCATGTCGGCTAAGGACTCCATTGTTTGTTGCATGGCACTTAAGTCATGTGCACATAGGCTAGTAGCAGTGCCGCATTCCGGGCAATTTCCGGCCAACGCTAATTGCAGTCGTTTACTTTGTATAGCGAGTTCTTGCTTAGCGTAATCCCGTACTCCAGTAGCCTCATCTAGTTGCGCTTCAGTAGGTGCTGTATTAGCAGGAGTTTCAATTGTATTTGCTGCTAATTCTGCAAGCTGTTTATTTACTGTTGCTTGATCTTGATTCAGTTGAGCAATTCTGCTGTTAGCTTTTAGAATTGCGTCAATTGAATAGAGCAAACCTCGAGCAATTTCCGCCTCAGCAGCCAAGGTATCTACTAGTTCAGAGTTTGCTGCAAGCCCTAATTCGTGGGATCGCTTGCTATTTTCAAAGTTAGCCTTAGATGCCGTAGAAACTTTTAATTCTGCCTCAAGTCGCTTGTACTGTTCGTTATTGCGCTTGACCAACTCCAAGGTATCCAGGCGTAAGTTAACGTCAACAATGTCCAAATCGGTAGCGGCGGATTTAAGCAAGCCAAACTCAGCTTGTTGCTTATCCAGTTCTCCTTGGTCCATATTAACATCTACCTGGGCTTGCTCCAAGGCTGCTTGCACGTCAGGCACTACTACTGAGCCCAGTAAATCTTTAATCTGCGCTCGCAGTATTTCTAACTCATTGGTTCTAGTAAGCGTATGAATAGTCTCCTTAAACTTAGCAGGAGTACTAGCCACTGGAGCAGTTATAGAATCTTGGTCCACAATTAAGTGCCCGTCAATAATACTGGCGGGAACCGGAATTAGACTTAATGTTCGCTCCAAAGCATCTCGAGACGAGGTAATCTCTTCTACTAGGCCGTCATCGCTTTCAATGGTTAGCCTGGGAATGTTTAAGGTTGCAAATTGTTTATCCCCCGCAACGCACTTTGCAATGTGCAGGGTTTTATTACCTATACGCCAGGTTGCTACAAAGTAACAGGCCTCTTGGGGTGGAATACCCCAAGAGGCCCAGCTACTAGCATTCCCTGGAAACGTGTTCGTAAGGGAGGCTCGGATCATGGTTAGAATGGTGCTTTTGCCGCAGCCAATTGGGCCAGTTACGACCGTCAAGGCTTCGTCGAAGCTAAATTCAAAATCACCTTTGAGTAATCCGATATTCCTCCCCCGCAGGGAGATTAGCTTCATAGATTAAGTGCTCTTACGTTGACGACCCTTTGGGCGGACTTGGATGTTGTTAACCTTAAGGCAATTGATAACGCAAGAAACTGAAACTCCAAACTTCTCTGCCAAAGCTTTAGTTCCCACGCCCTCTTCGTAAAGTCGAGTAACCTCAGCAGCATGTGCTGTGAGCTTGTGCGGCCGACCTCGACCGCGCTTTACAGCAGGATCCACAATCGGATTTGTTGAATTCTTAGGCTTAGCTGGTTTGGCTTCTTTTGTCTTAAACGTAGAGCACTTTGCTGCTGTACCGACTAAGTCTTGTTGCCGTACGTACTCTGCGCAATATTCAACTGAAGGAACGTCTGCGTCTGCGGAGTTAGAAATATCGTCTTCTTCCTGCTCTTCTTCCTGCTCTTCTTCCTGCTCTTCTTCTGGATCTACTTCATCCTCAAAGGGTTCCTCGTCGTTATCCGGATCTACAGCAGGACTCTCCTCTTCCTCGTCAGAATCCGGCCTTGCGTTCGAGGGGCGAGCAGTTGCCTCAATGCTATCGTTTTCTTCATCAAAGTCACCAGAAAGGATTCGATCAATAATTGACATGGGTTGTTTTCCTTTACTCAAGTTAGCGGCCTACCTTAATTAGAGCTTCTTTAGTCACATCTTGAATTGGGCAGAATGTGCCCTTATTACGCAGAATATTTTCCATGATCGCGGTCAAACGCTTTGTAGCATTGGGGTATTGTTGCTTGTAACCCACCGCCAACGTCCAAGACTCGTCTTCGTCAGGCGAGTACATACCGTCCCCGCCTTCAAAGCAAGATTCGATGAGCTCCAATTGAGCTATCAAGAAATAGTTAGAAAGGGGACTGCTGCCGAGGTCTTCAAAGACAGCACTTGGGCAATCGGTACCCATATCCACCTTCATGTTGTCAAAGATTCGGGCGGTTGAAAGAAAGATAGAACCCAATGCACAGCATTTGCACTTGGTAATACCTAATGCAAAGTCTCTGATACTGCAACTGGGGTCGTTGCCGTACTGGGGGAGCAGATTCACAGCGGAATCAAAGTCACCCAACTTAGAATCTTCCGCCCAAAAGCCTTGAGTTGGGATAATGACCTTGGCCTTGAGTTGAGCCAACACATCTCGGGCAATTGTGCAACGTGTTTCGGCCTTAGTTTGAGCCTTGGCCTTAACGGTAGGCTTAGTTGGAGCCTTGGCCTTAACGGTAGGCTTAGTTGGGGCCTTAACGGTAGGCTTAGTTGGGGCCTTGGTCTTAACGGCTGAACGCTTGGTTGGTTGCTTAACAGTACGCTTGGTTGTTTTCGTAGTAGTACTCATAATTCAAACTCCTACCTTTAATTTGAGATTGGTAACGGCGATGTCGAATCCCGCTGCCATTGCTTGCTGGATAAATGTTATTGCTGCTGCTTCTGTTTCGTCTGACTCGTTTAGCAGCTTACGTAATGCAGTTGCTAAATCTATTTTTTCTGTAAGGGATCCCTTTATTTCAGTTAGATCTTGATCGTGGCTGTGGTCTATCTTCTTAAATACAAAGGCTTGTTCCTCCAAATCTTGTAGTAACTTGGCTGTATCGGCATCCATGTTTGCAGGTAATACGACGTGTATTCTAGGTACCTTAGCGCCCGTGTAGTGCTGAAGCTCAGAAATATAGGGCAAGGCTTTAACGTTGTCAACCCACTTTAAAGTATTTTCAAGATCTGTTTTAGTTGTAGCCTTTAAGTGTAAGTAGGGTCTGCACTTTAAAGGAACTCGCTCTATGCTCAAATCATCATATACTAAAATAAATGACTTAGCTTCGGGCTCGCCCACCCGATGCATCCACATAGACCCTGAGTATAAAAATCTAGTGCCGCCAGCACCACGATGATCCCACTCCATATGTATATCGCCCATAAGGGCTAGTCGGTACCTACCGTCAAACCAATCCAAGTCCATATCGCATATGGGCTTCTCATCCTTGGGGAGCCCCAGCCACGGAATAACTTGTTCTGCAAATCCATGCAAAATCACGATATCCGCAGGCTGGGGCTCCTGTTCAGCTAAGTAGGTTTCCCACATTTTCCGAGGCCTCCAGTTAAAACCACAGACTGTGTAGCCTGCAATAATAACTGGTGCACCCTCTAGATTAACTGCAACCGCTGCCGCACCGCCTTCTAGTGAAAGTCTTTTAAACCCTCGCTCATGGTTGCCGTCTACGTACCACACAGGCTGCTGCATCCTTGCAAGTTCCTTGCGTAAAGCTACTGTGTGTTCGTCACTAATTGTGGGAGTATCTACTTGGTCACCGCCAAGGATCAATGGAATGGTCAACTTTAGGCACGTGTCTACAACTTGCTTTAGCGCATAAAGATCATCACCTTTCAATTCCTTTACGGATCGATAGGCGGATTCTCTAGCTTGCAAGTCTGCACAAAATGCCAAAATTGGTTTACGCATTAGTTCCTTAGTGTCATTTGTTAGAGGTATCTGTATCCAACGGGGTTATTGTCCGCAATAGCCACAAAGCCAGCAGACTTGTAAGCAAGCATATTCCTACCCAGCGCCAAAGGCCCAACCCAAAGGCCAAACAGTGCAGGGAAGTTAGTACTAGGGTTACTTGTACTGTAAGACACGTTGCACACGATATCATTTTCTGTAGGAAGGACTCTTGTTTGTCCGCCCAAACCATTATCGTGTCCACGGTCAAATCAAAGTTATGTAAACCCCAAACTACCATGTACACCATGGGGCCCAACAGTATAGACGAGCTTGCCACACCTATGAGGTAATCTATTAGCATTGTTAACCTTTAGCCTTTAGGTACCCACATATTAAGGCACCCAAAAATAGCATGGAAAATGCCATGCATGGGTTAATAAAGATAAACACCAACAATATTACTGCTGCTATGGATACAAACGGGGCATTCATGTAGTAAGAGCTTCATTGTAATGGGGTGGAGGTTTTAGGTTGCAGTATTGAGGGTATTTGAGTTAAATCTATAGCGGACTTTGGTTCGCTAATGACCACTGCTTCATCAAAACCTTCTAGCTTATTGCGCTTTAGAAACTCATCCGGCGCTGTTGACTTTGGCACTTCGGCCTCATTGTCGCTCATTTGCTGCCTCCTCCAAACCAAATGTTTTGAAACTCCAAGCTGCCACTTCCACCAAGGCTAAACTATCTTGGATTAAACTTAACAACGTAGTAGCGTCCATCATAATTTGCCAAGGCTCTAAACCTTCCGGCGGACAAAGAGTATGGACATTACACTTACGGAGATCCCCCGAACTCCCACAAGTAAGCTTATTAACAGCCCTACTTGCAGTACCAGCCCAAGCACGTTTAACACTACCTTCGGTCCAAAGTAGTACTCCTAGAATATTTGCTTTTGCTATACTCAACGAGCCCAACTCGATATTTAGCTCCTCTGGCTCGTCGTATTCTTCGCCTGTATTCGTATCTTGGCTGTACAAGATGAAGATCTTTGTATCATTTGCGAGACCGTTTTGCGAACTTGGGTTGACCATTAAACTCTTCTTTCTTTCTGTCGTTTACTAATTTATGTAAGATGTCAAACAAAAGTTTGCCACCAATTATTATGAATATTGCTAAACTGATAGTGAGGTGGTAAACTGATTTTGCAAACAAATTCCACCACTGCCACAGGTTGGCGGTATTTTTTGAGGTCTCCATGAATTTCTCCGAGCAAATAGATGACTCTAAACCAAAGCTTAATGCGTTGGTACCCACTTGGGTCCGAGACATTGCTAAGGATATTAAATCAATATGCGACATAGACAATATCGATGATATGGTATTTTCGTTGCCCCCGGAAAAGATTAAGGAGCTATATGCCAAATTGAACATGGCTGATTTTGCAAAGTTTATGGATATGACGTTGCAGACGAGTAAGGGTAGCCCATTGCGCCTTACTTCCATGCTGCGCTTAAACGGCAAACCTTTTACCTTAGCCAAGCACCGTTTCTTTGAGCCTATGTTCTACCCTAGCATTCCGGATAGAACTTTATTGGTATGTGGGCGCCAGGTGGGTAAGAGCACCCATATTGCAGCCCAAGGAGTATTGCAAGCAGCAGCCATCAGTAGATTCAAACTACTATTCATGGCCCCCCAGTTCGAACAGATCCGCCGATTTAGCCACCAATACATTCGGCAGTTCGTAACTGAGTCATACATCAAACCCCTTTTAATCGACGACACTTGCATAGACTCGGTCTTGCATAAGTCCTTTAAGAATGGGTCTGAAGTGTGGTTTAGTTTTGCACTGCTATCAGTAGATCGTATTCGTGGTCTTTCCGTGGACGGCATTCGAATAGACGAGATCCAAGACCTTAACCCAGAGTTCCTAGACATTGTCCGAGAGTGTATGTCTGCTTCTACCAGGCGCAGCGAAATGTACGCTGGCACCAGTAAGACCATTGATAACCTTATTGAACAGCTTCGACTGCAATCTTCTCAAGCTGAGTGGTTTATGCGCTGTAACGCATGCAATCACTGGAATATTCCAACCGTAGATGGCTCAGGTACAGGCCTGGGCGTTATGGAGATGATTCGACCTGAGGGTTTATCTTGCGCTAAATGCCACTGCTTACTTAATCCCGAGCAAGGGCAATGGGTGCACCGCCATCCTGAACGAGTAGACCGCTTTCCCAGCTACCACGTATCGCAAGCTATTGCCCCAGTGCATTACGGCAACCCAAAGAACTGGCGCCAGTTGTTGCTTAAGCGAGAACTCATGCCTACCGCTACGTTTATTAACGAAGTGTTGGGTGAAGCTTGCGATGAAGGCCAACGATTAGTCAGTCAAACCGAATTACAACAAGTTTGTGTGCTGCCGCCGAACTCAAAAGAGCGAGCAGCAGACATATACAAGTATTCAGACCGCATTTTAGGTATTGACTGGGGTGGTAAGGGCTCCAGATTCCAATCTATGACTGCTGCGGCTGTTGCTTGCTACTCCGGCACCTCAAATTGTATTGACGTGGTGTTTGGCCACGTGTTTCCCGCCTTACTAGACTCAGTTATTGAGACCAAAGAGGTTATTGAGCTTGCTAATATGTTCAAATGCACCAGCATTGCGCACGATGTCGCTGTTGCGGGTGAGATTCGACTCAGTATTATGCGGGATTTGGGTGTACAGCAGCATCGACTCATCAATTGTCGCTATGCAGGAGGCGGAAACCTCAAAGGAATCATTCAATTCGTACCAGCAAGCGACGTTAACCCAAATACTTACTACAATTTGGACAAAAGTCGCCTAATTGCTGCTGTTTGCTTAGCCATTAAGAACAAAAGCATCAGATTTCCCCAATATGAATCGTTAAAAGATGGAGCAGGGGAGAATTTCTTACTGCATTTTCTTGCGGTATACGAAGAAACCTCTGAAAGTAACTTTGGTACCGAAAAAAGGTTCATTAAAAGGAACCCTGGAATGCCTGATGACTTCCTACATGCGGTAGCTTTTGCCGTTATTACCTTATGGCGGCGCTATCCAGAACTAATTCCCAACCTTTCGGATGAGGTGCTTTCCGAAGCTGAAGCTGCTCACCTTGCAGATCCTAGTGCCCAGTACTACAACAGCATGAACTTAGACTAATAGTTAAGTAGTAAGGGTTAAATAGTCTTATTAAGTAACTAGCTCCAAGTATCCTTACGTAATACCTCACTTAAAAGTGAGGTATTAGTAGGAAGGGCATTGAAGCTAGTTATGGTTTATGGTTATTTTGGTGAATTGGCTTAGCTTTGAACAGCTATGAAACCACCAATCTATTATAACGCATTTAATGCAGATTTATAGCCTGTTTAAGGAAGGCTGTACGCATGCTTTTCATGCGCTTAGTGGCCGTAACTAGAGAGTTCCATAAGGGTTTAGGGCATACCAGCTTAGTTTGGTCATCCACGGTTAACTCTACGGCTCCTAACTCCTTAAGGTGGTTTATAGCTGCTACCCAGTCCACTATAGGTAGGTAGAAGAACCTCATTTGCCCCAATAGGGCAGTTAGATCAACGGTGACAGTATCATCTAGGGGGTTCTTAAGTACTACCGGCTTTCGCTTAGGTTGAGGGCCGGTAAACGTCTTAAACATACCTGACTCTATACCTTCTTGAATTAAATTGATCAAATGAATCCCTGCTGCATTAGTGTTTATGTAGCCCTTTTCGGATACAAACCGCTTAGCTAGTGCTACCGAGTTAACAGGCACTCCTAGGGATTGCGCTAGTAGATTTATGTGGTCTAGTAACGCCACGCTATTGAGCGGCCTAACTGTCAACATTAATTGTAGTAATAGCGGGAACATCTTCTCACTATTCAGTAAGGCGGTACTTTCACCGGTTAAGGGAATGTCTGCCCGTATAAAACTCCAATCTTTATCCTTACCTATAGCGGCAGCATTTAACGCATGAGTAACGACCAAGCTGTTACCTCCTTGCCCTTCTAGCCATCTGCTCAGCAACTTAGGACTAGATCTAGCTCCGTCGATAGCTACTGGCAAGTGATGTAGTATAGCCAACTCCTTGGCTTCATCTAGGTCTTTTTTAGAATTCAAAGCTACAGTAACTAGGCCGAGGTCTATACGCAGTAAGTCAAATACATACTCTGCTAAGGAGCCTTTAGCGCCGACAAGCAAAGTGTTAGTGCGAGTGCCTTGTTCTATGTTGTTGTAAATGTTAGCTAATACTGTTGCAAGGCCGGCCAGGTAAGCGGCGGCTTCTCCCCCAGGGGCTAATAGAGGCGTTAAACAGTTAATTGTATCGCCTGCCATCATACTGACCTCAGCAGCAGGTACCGGCTCTTGTGCTATTACAAACGGCATTCCTACTCTGATTTGTTGGGGGTCGATAGACATTAACGGAGTATTAAACCGAGTAGTTTCTGGGTCGTAACCTACATACCCTTGAACTGCATGTACTTCCGGGCTGCTAAAGCGTAGAACAACGTCTAAGAATTTCTTGCGAATGCTTTCAGCTATATAGGGCTGAATAGGAACAACTCCAGCAGCCAATAGAGTAGCTATTACAGTCTTAGGACTGGACTCCAAAGCTTCCTCATCTACTTGAAAGTTAATTTGCTGGTCATCTACCATAATGTAACCAAAGATCGATCCAGTGCCATCATGCTTGTTTCGACATATATAGGTTACCCGCACTAGGAAATTAGTTACTGCTTCGTCTGGTATTTCCCTGGACCCTTGAATCCACAGCTTTCCATCGCGCTCCAAGAGAATTTTACCGCCCATCATTATAGGTTGGGAAGTAAAACTGTGGGTTAGGAGTTGGGCTATCTCAACTCTAACCTCTTGTGGGCAAGCAGCAAGAATTAAGTTCTTTTGGAATTCAGTAAGGTTTAAAGCTTCTAAAGTAACTTTACTCTTTCCTAGGCCTTGACTAAGCAAGTCCGCCGTTAAGTAGTCAACAGGATCCTGCAGTTTGTACTTGGCAATTTCTTTATGAATAATTGGCATTAGGTTATTTTGCCATAACTTAGCCACCTTCTCGGTTGGCCGCCATATATAAGGGGCATCTACGTCCAACACCTTGAAACCTCGAATACTTACACAGGTCTTAAAGAAGGCAGTATCCGGGTCATCTTGCCAAACTACGGACTGGCCCCGTAGCGCTGTGCAGTCCAATTCCCCTACAAATCCCTTAGCTACCACCGCTATTTTGTTATAACGCTCTAAAGTGCACTTATGGTGAATTCTGGCTGCTTGCAGCGGGTGGGCCATTATGTACGTAGTGTCGGCGTTACGTAAAGTAGCCTCGCCTAAGCCGCAAAAACCACAAGCTCGTTCGGTAAACATGTTGTGGTATAGCAGCAGGTCTTTAGGGCCAATAAGGCCAAAGCCGCAAATGAATCCAGGCTTCATGTAAAACGGCATTACCAAAGCCCCTTCAGCGTACTTAGGAATTCCGGTTAAAGAGTCTTGTAGTAAGTCTTCTAATTCCCACCTAGGCATATAACCAAACCAATTGATAAGGCCTCTGTTGAAGGTATCTTGGCCTGACCAAAGGTTAAGTTCATTTAATCGACCTACTGCTAAGTCGGCAGCCCTAGGGTACATGTTGGCCCTAGCCTTTTCCCAAAGCAATTGGATTCGGTTGTAGTAGGTATCGTAGAAACTACAATACAAAGCAATATCAACTGCATTTAAGGACTTTACTTTGAGTTCTTCTTGTATTTGAGCTATAATGGCTTGCGGATTTGAGATTTTGTAAGCTTGCCCGTATAGTCTAATTGCTTCACCGGCCAGCTTACACCGGTCACAACAGAACCAGGCCTCAAAAGGGGCTACTCCAGTAATAAGCATTGATGCCGTCTTGCACTTAATGCATTTAACAAACCCGCCGGTCTTAGCCGGACAGTCTAGGCCTAACAATTTAAGAATTTTAGTATAATGTAAGGCCGTGAAGAACTCTTCGGAAGGAACATCATCTATGAGCCGTTGGATTGACATAACTAGTGACGTCTCGAAAAGGTACTACAACGCATTTACACAACAAGTGGAGATGCCTGAGTACGTAAAAACCGCTAATATCCTAACTGCTGAGGCTGCGGTTGGCATAGATTCTAACTCTTTTGCTGACTCGCAGCACCGAAAGTTTGCCTTAAATACTAAGGCTAACTGCTGGTGTTCAGCCCTTTATTTCTACGGAAACCAGTGTAACAACAAAGCTGAATGCAAACAAACCGAAGCTAAGCTAGCCTCGGCTGCAAATATCTGGGGTATCAACTCCGACATTGCGCGAATTAAGCAAGCATTTAGTACTCAAGCCGTAGAAGTTACCTACGCTTTAAGCTTTACCCATAAGGGTACGGTAGTCAACCGCTGCCCTGATCACACTAAGGCAGCTGCTACGGCTAGTGCTCAGTGGTTATTTGATAACCGGTTTAACTTTCCGGTAACCACGCAAAAGCAAGCAGCAGCCAGACTTTACGCTAAAGTCGATGCCGTTAAGTTAGGGCACTCTGCTGCCAACTACCTAGACCGCTTAGTTAATCCCGACTGCTACAGTACGCTTAATACTAAGATTGCATTAGCTATCACGGATCGGCTACACGCAGTACCTACAACTAAGTGGACTGAACTAGAAGACACCTTGCTTAAGTTCGCTAATTCGCTCAACGCAGCTCCCTTCGAGATTTGCCAAGAGCCTAGTATCATTGCAACTGCATTAGAAAACTTAGATGTAAAGCACGGGTTTACAGCTAAGTGGGGTTCTAGTTTTCAACACCCTGTCGATGTTTGCTTCCGGGCTAACCTTACTAAGGTAGCTGCAGCTGTTGACAGTACTATTCACCTTGTTACAGGCACTCCCGTTGATCTTAATAAGATCAGCGACTTTCAATTGGAAAAAGGCCTTAAGATTGCAGGGGATGATTTCTTAGCTTACTGTCAAACCGATGGTTTAAATGTAGACCGCAATAAAGCAGCTGAGATTTTACCTACGTTGCCTAAGCCTGAAGCTCATAGATTTGAAGCAGCCATTAAGAAAGCTGGGTACAACCCAGAAACAGCTTACACCTTAATGGATCGTTTGTTTGATAAGGAGAGCCAAGGCCCAGCAGGCCCCCCAATGCCAGGCCCTGCCCCAGAGCCTAATCCTTATGCTTTACAGCAGGGCGAAAATGACGCAAACCACGGCAATCGCTTGCAAGGTATGCAACAAGCAGCAGATGCAGCTAGAGCCCAAGCTGACTCATTAAATGAAGACGCCGATCAAGCTGACCTAGATATTGAAGCGGCCCAAGCTCAAGCTGAAGCCGACCAACACCGTAGAGCCCGCATTGTCAATCCTCAATTGCCTATGCAGCCTGAACTAAAGCAAGCTGCCGCCGAGCCGGCAGTAGGTTGCACCAACCCAGATTGCGATTGCCTAAACTGCACAAACCCCAACTGCGGTAAATAAAACAACAATGATTAAAATAGCCAACAATTTAGCTAACCTAGTAATTAAGCAGGCTGAATTGACCTCTGTCAAACAATCAGAGTGGTGGAACCCTATGAGCTGGTTTAGCTCAAGTTCCCCTGCTCAGGTTGCTCCGCCTCCTTCGACTTTAGGCTCTATGGAGTCCCAGTCTGAACGGGACGAGGCCCGGCAAGAAGCATTAGATAAGCAGATGCAAGCAGCAGGATTATTAAATAAGGGACCTCAGCAAGTAAGAGGCGGGGCCTTAATTAAACCAGACGGCAAAGCGGTTGATCCTGCTAGACAAGCTCAAGTAGATGCAGCCAACAATGCTCGTAAGGCAATTGGTATGACAACAGCACCAGTAGCTAAACCTATAGCTCCAGTAACTAGTACTGGAGCAGTAGTAACTAAACCTATAGCTCCAGTAGCTAAACCAAAAGGCGTACCTTCAGGACAAGGCGGAGCAGGAATAGACGAGTATTAAAATGATTAAAATTGCTAACCCTAAATACAACCAATGACCGATTTTTTAGCTGAAGCATCCTCTATTTTTAATTCAAAGTTCCGAGTTCAGTTCGGCTTTGATGGAGTGCATTCAAGTGCGTTGAATGGACCAGGTGAAATGAGAAGAGCGGCTGGTTGGGGAGCAGACTCTACTCAGTTTACTTGGAAGAGATTTGTAACTTTAGAGGACACGTATAATCCTTATCCCAATCAATTGAATCCTTGGAGTCTTAAAAAATGGTACTTATGGGGGTGTAGAAAATTCCACTTCCATTGCCCCTTTGGGCGAGTGGCAGAAGGTAGGACTCAGGGAATGGTATATGAGGTGGATCAATACCTAACTGCTAAAGATGGGCTGATTGTAGGAGAGCAGATACAAAACACTGCTTGTCCTTGGATGGTGTGTGATTTTGTTGTTGTCATTAAAGCCTTGACAACAGGGAAAAAAGGTACGCTAGACGCTGCAACCTGGAATGCTTGGACTAAGGGGCCGGATGCATGGTTTAACCCAAGTGAGCCTATCGACCTAATAGTCTATATTGGGGGTATGGCCGATCCAGCAATATCTGATGCGGCATTTGGGGCATACATCGATAGATGGGAAGCTTTGTTTAAAGCTGACCCAGCAGCGGGACTTAAAAGACTTAAAGCATCTGTTGCTCCACTAATCTCTGCTAACTGTAAAATTGGATTTGATGCCAGTGTTGCTGCTCCTGGATCTGTTCCAGGTGCTAACGTACCACTAACATCTCAGAATAAGGAATTACAGCAAGGGTGGTGGACTTTTTGGAAATGGGTAGAGACTAAGATAGGTAAACAAAGAATGTACGTTGAGTCTCATCCATTTAAAAAGGATGGCTTATCTAATCCTTACCTTGGCTATAATGTAATTGCAGACGACGATTGGTCCTATTCAAAGTGTTGCCCTGCTCAACCAAAAGGAGGAAGCGGAGCACACATGACTAGCGAGATGGGTGCAGCAGAGTTCTGGAGATGCATATGGCAAACTGCAGGAACTAGAACTCCTCTTATTTCAACTACTACTGGCGCTGTTACAGTGGCTGAAAGGTACGCATTCTTAGAAGCAGCAACAAAAAGCGTTACCAGTTTTCCTTGTGATTTTGATGACTCAACTGAATTGAGACTAACCGCAGCAACTTGCTGTGAAGCAAATCACAACTACTATTGGGGAGATTTGTGGGCAGATATCATCGTGTACCATTTATTGAATAAGCAACATATCCGGGGAGAAACAAATCCCAAAGGTAATAACACAAAGAACGGAATAATGGTTGGAGCAAGTCTTTTACAGATCTTGCCCTCGGCTTTTGTAGGAGACTCTAGATGTGATAGACAGTTTGGTGTTTTGTTTAAAACAAAAGACAGCTTCATAGAATATTTAGCAGAAAAGATGTCACTTAGCTCCGTATAACTGCTAGTAATCAAAAAGGAAATCAATATGGCCGTACTGAGAAACTACATAGCATCCATACACGACATACATGAGTACTGGGTACGGCCTGTGCTAGCTCCTAGGCAGGATGCTGGCCAGAAGGGGTATAACCCTTTGTGTCAGGGAGCTGCCGTAAACTGGTCTGGCGTAAGCCTACGCTCTCGAGCGTTTGCGTCAGCCTTTCCAGTTGCAATGAGAATAAGCCTAGTGATACCGTTCAACGAAAACGATATCAACTTCTACAACACTGCAAATCCGTGCGTAGTGCTCATATCGCCAAGCCACGGGCTGGTGTGTCAGCATTATAGGGGAACATTCGACCGGGGCCCGAGCGAGGAATACACTTTCCTCGGTCAGTCCGGCACTCGGCACACTCGAAACGTCACGAAGGCAACGCTAAACATAGGCGCCGACCATACGCTGTTGGAGTTTGCTTCTCCGTTTCCCGATGATGTCACGGTATACGATCACATAGCAGACGTCAGGTACATACCGCAGGGCAGGACCCTATGGGTTCACGACTGCAACGGCAAGGCGTACAAGTTGCAAATGCGGTCTGCAATTTATCGACAGGAAACTGTAAACGGAGCGCTAAAGTTTGTAGACAAAACTAACGGTTATGTTGCAGACGCGTTCCTAGACGCAAACAACCTGGGAGCAACGAATGGCAATGTGGCTCCGACCATATGGGTGGGAGACAGCGGCTCTCCTACATTCGTTATTGACGACGCCGGACGAACGATATTCATAGGACTCTATTCAGGCGGAATGCATGTGGACGAGGCTGAGCTAGCTGCGATAAATGCGCAGTTGCAGCCCATGGGATATTCCGTTCAGCATGTGAAGCTATCCGCAAAGCTAGAAGACGTAAACGGCGACGGAACTGTTGACGGATCGGATATGGCTATGGTGCTTTCTGCATGGGGAGCCGCACTCAAGGACGTCAACGGAGACGGAGTGGTTGATGCACAAGATCTGGCTAAGGTCATGGCAGCTTGGGGTGCATACGAATTAGCAAGAAGTAGTGTTCCTGTTACAGCAATCGACGCGCCAATAAGTTCTAGTACAATACGAAAATGATTAAACTGGAAGGCTATAATGCCCGTTAAAAGCGTTACATCTCAACAAACCTACCAGCAGTTATGGCAAGACCGGGGCACTATTGGCTCGGTTTTGTTAACCCTAGTCTTGGACTCTTATGGCCAAGAAATATTTGATATGGATCCACAAGGCTTTCGCCTAGAATTGGAAGAATGCTTTGGAGTAGCTGACATTCCTGCTATTAGCACTGACAAAGTGTGGACGTTGTGGTCTGCTTTAACCACAGACCTGGTACATACCGATCCAGCTACCTTTATTAATGCCGCTAATGTTTTAAACGGTACGCCGTTAAGCCACGACATCTTTGATATAGCAGACGTCTACGAGTGCGCTTGGGCTGTTACAGAATTAACGCTATTAGATCCTACTACTCCAGAGCGTTTAGGCTCCGGAGTGCGGCGGTATATAGGAGAGGTCTGTAAGGAGCAAGGCTTGTATAGGCCGCCAGAGACCCTAGTACAAGTAGCTGACTTTGGGGGGCGCAACTACGCTAGTAACATCGAATCGCATGCGGTAGATAATGTAGAACTACAAACTATGCTAAAGGCGCAGCAAGAGTTTTCCAATGATGTTAAGGCCTACGTCAATCGTCAAACCAACAAGCTTATGCTACAATTGAACAACACACCTCTAATTAACAAAGACTCAGCTAGTTGGAATAAGTTTGTCGGTAACTTTGGTAAGGTAACTAAATGATTAAACTAGCAAACAACCTAACTAACCTAGTACTTAAGCAAGCCGGAGATCCTCAAGTAGGGTTTTCAGATGCTCAAGTTAAATGTACTCCTGGTATTGGGTGTAAGCGCTTATTGTCTAAAGCTGAGTTAGCCGAGGTTGCAGCAGCTGAAGCAAATATGCTACCTAACTTATTTGCTCAGCAAGGCGACCCGGTAAGCAGCCTAGTGTCTAGTCCTGGTTGGGCAGGCATTGGCCACGGTATTCTAGGGGCAGGTCTAGGCGGCGGTGCAGGTTACCTAGGGGCCAATATGACCAATAATAACGCAGCCCTAGGCTCAGGTATAGGCGCTGCCGCAGGCGGCCTATTAGGCTTGATCTACGGCACAGTAAATCGCACTCGTACTAATAACGACATTATGGACCTAATGGAAGATTTGCCAGTAGGTGCAGACATCGGAGATATAGAAACGTTTCACGACCCTAAGATTCGAGCTCAAATTGCAAGAGATTTCCAGCGCCAAATGTTGCGCCGAGGTATAGTTAACTCCTCTCAGTAAGAAAATATAATGACCCCCTACAGCCACCACCTCCCATCACACATTAAACAAAGCGCTAAGAAGCCTAAGGCCCAAGATCTATTAGATACTGAGTCTTGGACCAGCGCCTTTAACGATTACCTCCCGGGCCTGGATGGTAGCGGAGTGCCGTCTATGGCTAGAACTGGCCGAGCATCAGCTATGGCTAGAGCTATAGGTATGGAAGAGCCTTTTTCCGTTAAGTATCCCCAGACCTCTCAAATCCTTACTATGCTTGGTACTACGGCCTTAGGCGCTACTGCAGGAGGCGTAATAGGCAATGCAAGTTCCCCTGGGGACGGTGGGATAGGTTTATTGCTTGGCGGCTACGCAGGCCTACTCGGCGGAGCTCTAGGTAATAGCTACTGGCGCCGGGATCACCTAAAGAACATAGCCGCAGAATTTGAAAAAGCCAAAACTTTAAAGCCCACTCCGCCTGAATTATTCGGTGAACTTGGCCGAGCCTTTACTCCCGGTAGCGGCATCCACAACCTAGCGGATGTGCGAACTTACAACTACCTAAAGGGCAAAGATCCAAACAACCCTTCGCGCTACAGCGCTGAGGATTTAATGGGGTCAAGCTTTCCAATAATTGGAGGCTACAGTCAGAATCGAGACGCCACAGACGAGCTTGCTAAGCCCCGTAAGAAGACTAAGAAGTAAGCATCAGCTAAATAACTTTAAAAACAAACCCGACACTAAGTCGGGTTTGTTTTTTAGCCTCGCTTCTTATGGCTCTTGCCTATCTTAGTGGGGTCTACTCTAGCCCCTAGCCTGTAGAGTGCTTTAGCAATGTCGGCAGCAGTACGATCAATTGCTTCTTCGTCGATATCCCAAAAACAACCGTGTAAGCATTCGTGAATGAAGACTTCAAGGAACTCTTGATTCTTCTTAATCCGAGTGCTCATCTTTAATTGCTTACGAGCGTAAGTAGGTGGATCTATTTGACCCCTAATGGATGGGCCTAAGTCTGCTCGAATTACTGACCAAGTTTTATCCCTTAGTTTAACTTTCACAGTAACACCTCATATCCAAAAAGTAATAGCTATTTTTTTAGGCTCGGCAGGAGCCTCAGGCAGCTCCTGGCAAGTATGTAGATCATATAGCGTACCACTAGAACACGCAAGATACCTATTATTAATGATTGAAAATCTTTCTGGTACTGTTGGCTGAGCCTGGACTACCCTCATTATTTCAGCAATAATAGCGATATCGTATCCTGCTAATTTCAGGGCGCAGCAAATAGGTAAGAAAAGCTCTTTATTTGATTCAACTTGAATAAAAAGCTTTTCTTCCGCTTTAGTTAATACGTCGTTCATACTCGAATTGATTTCTTATTCCATTGAGCTGGTAGTAGCAGCCAGTGGCCTCGTTGAGGCCATAACTCGCCGTTAGTCATATTTTCTGCACTCTTAACAAACTTGTTTAAGCCGTAAGAGCCAAACCCTTGGTCCTTAGCGTAGTTTGATACAAAGCGCTGGGCTTCCGGACTCGTAAGGGCTAAGCTGTGCTCTGCTTCCAGGTAGACTTGTAATCCAGCGTCAGTAAGTTCGTGCTTCTTTTCAGGTGATAAGCGTAACATGTTCTGGTTCCTCAAAGGGGTTTTCTAGCGGGTTACTTGTAAACTCAGCTACTGCAGCATATACCTTGGGGTTTATGGCTTTAAGTTTATGCTCTATTTTTTGAATAGTCTCCATAAGCTTCTTAGGGTCTTGCGCTAACTTTAACTTAGCATCTTGCATATGGGTGAGTTTAACTTCAGGGTTATCCAGTTGTTGGTGTATTTCCCGTTCGGTCAAAATAAACTCTGGCCGTTTACCGTACTCACACTGTAACAGGTATGAACCCCATAACTGCTCAAATACGGGCATTAAGGGTTTAATAGCTTCAGCTTCTACTGCATCTAGGTCTCGTAAGCCGTTCAAACTGTCAACAAAGGCTAAGACATATTCTGCGTATTTACTTATAGCAACAGTGTCGTTGCCGCCAAAGATAGCCATATTCATTGGAGTGCGGTTGTAGTAGTACTTATCCTGCAGCCTAGGCATTCCCTTGATCTTATCAGCGGATTGTAACCAGCCTTCATAAATAGGCCAGCCAAAGGATTCTCCGTGCAAGCTTACTACGTCGGCTTGATGTACTCGGCTAGGTAAAGGCTCCCACAAGAATAAGTCATTATCGAAGTGCAGAAAGGGTTCTTTACTCTTATACGCCTCAAACTTACTGTGCACCCAAAAGCGCTTACTAGAATTAAAGGCAGGGCCAATACTCGTTATTTTGGTGTAAGGCAAAGCACAAGCTTCAGCCATAGCCGCACCTGCATCGTCAGTTATAAATTCAAACGAATCGTAATGCTGCGCAATACTGGCTGCAGATAAAGCCATTACTTGAATGCGAGTTTTTAGTAAGGCCGGGCCGCCAAACGATTCTAAGGCAGGCCTAATATCTTCGGATCTAAACGATTGAATGGCTTTCATAGGTACTGTTCGCCGTAGCCAAATAAGTAGACACTATTGAATTGCATGGTGCCTGTTTTATCTACAATCAAACCCTTTGTCAAATCGCCTTCAGCAAACTGCGTCGATGGAGTAGATGGGGGAAATCCCCCTGCACAACCGCAGCGGTCGGTTATTGTTATGTAACAATCAACTCCGGTGCAAAAAGGACTAGGAATTGGAGTATCGCTGCTACAATAACTTCCATCAGCGCAAGGGTCACTTGCAGCGCAGTTGCAACCGCTAGGGTATTTTTCTCCGCAGGTAATCCCGTCCGGACAACAAGTAATAATACTCGGGTTAAAAGATCCATTGCCGTCGCAGCAAGTGCCGCAACCGGCAGCGTTGCAAGTAAAAACAATTCCTGGTGGATCTGTAGCGTCACAGTCACACCCAGCGCAGGTATTTACCGGGTAACAGTAAGTACCGTCTGTTTCTGGTATTTGGTCATCTGGATTCGGGGCTGTACAAGTACCAGGCCCACAACTCCACGAAGAGGTGCCTCCGCCTACTATGGTTATACAACAACATAATGGTTGCGGTGGCGGACTACAACACTCTTCCGGGGGGCAGTTAGGTACTGGCGGACAAGGCTCTATGCAAGGTTGAACTAGGCAGCCGGTAGCTTCTGGGCCGCAGGCTACGCAGCCATATTCGTAGCAGAAATTGTTACACTCTTCTATGCAGGTGGCCAGATCTTCTGGCCAAGCCCCATCTACGCAAGGAATTTCGGTGTTAAAATTTACAGTAGGAGGTACGTTCACGCCACATATAGTTCTACCTCGCTCTACGCAAGCTTCTAACGACTTAGCGCAAGTTCGTGTAATATGCCTTACATTAAGTGGAGGGTTTTCCACCGTCGGATCATACCCGGCGCAAGCTAGCCCTCCGCCTGTAATACACGGCCCGAGTTCGTCACAAGTGATGCAGCAAGGGTAGAGATTTTCCCCGCAGCAGCAAGGTTGTTGCTCGATACCGCTCATCGCTCAACGAAACCCAACCCTACTCCGAAGACAAAGGTTTCTACATCTAGGGCTCGCTTAAGTCGATCTAACTCTAGGTCAGATGCACCTTTAAGTGCATTGATTAACTCGGTATTAGTAGCGGCAGTGCGGCGGCGTTTAGCGCAAGCTGAACAAGTACCTGGATTTTCAACTGCGTGCATAGCAGTATGTGCGGCCATTACAGCCGGACTGGCTTCTCGAGCAGCTAAGTTATCGATTAAAGTACCAACGGTTGCATGGGTGACGGCAAACTTTTTCACAGGGGACCTCGTTAAAAAGCAGGAGTGGTGTGGGTTATTGAACTGTTTAATTGCTGCAACATATTTCCTTTAACGCCTTCTACTAGTAAGTCTAGTTGATTTTGCATTAAGGTTAAGGCCGCTTGCATGGTAATTTCATTGTAAAATATCAAAGTCCAATTGTCCATTCGATACAACTTTTGCCCAACATTTGGATTAAGTTTACCGAATTCTGCAAAGTCAATAGCTTTAACTAAACCGTAGAAAACATCTACTGGGCCGATTAAACGATTAGTTCGTTCAATCAATAACAAGTACCCGTCGTATGAGCTAGTGTCTGCGGGATCGTTTAGGCTGGTAGTTATTTTGACACTATACACCGGATCTTGCTGCTCGTTGCGGGCGATAGTTGTTTTAAAGTTTATAGTAAAGTTTGCCATTAAAAGGTTCCTCCATCTAAAGCTGGGTTAGCCAGAAATCTACCCGAGGCTGAGTCAAACACCAGTACGTAACCGTCGACTAAGCCGTTGAAATTAAACCTACTAGCTACGCTGGTTAGGTCTATTACCGAACCGGTAGCTCCTAAAGTGTACAGCTTACTGTCAGCAATATTTAATGCTAGTTCGCCTGGTAACAGTTCTACTGGACTAGGCTTTACTCCTGCGGTGTAGGAATGTCGGTGAATTACACTCTTATACTCTATTTTCATTGCTTTCAATTCCAAAGAAGGTTCCAGCTGACGTTAGGGATCTAAAAGGCATGAGTGAAGTGGCTGGACTACTGGTGCCCTGTTCTTCACATTCTCCCGCCAAGGCGTTGGGCACGTCTACAAACCAAGTCAACTCACAATTACATTGTTCTGTTGCGTCCCCATTCGAATTAGAATTCCAAGGTATTAAGCCGTACACTAATACTTGCGTACCTTGGGTTAAAGGCTGCGGCTTTAAGCCCTTACCTATAGTATAGTTTAAATCTACGCCAGGAGTTAAGGTTGGCCCTGTGTGGTTTTCTTTAATATTATAGCAGTAAGCGCTGGCGGCCCCTGGTAAGTTCTCCGAGTAGGTAGCCCAGCCTGCAATAGGGCAGCCCCAACATTGATTAGCAGCAATAACGCAAACAGCAGGATACCACTTGTAGCGCCAAGCATACGGAATAGCCGCAACAGTTGAGTCTGGCCCCTGAAAAGTGTTTAGTACGCCGTCGGTGCCAGTGATCTCTGCTAATATGGGCCCAATTATGCTGAACTTACTCGCAAGCCTTGCATACGCTTGCCTGAACTCGCAAACAGGTAAGCTTGAGTTGCAATCTAGGTTAGGCTTAGGTAAGAATCCTACTGCTCCGTCTGCGTTAGCAAAGAACGCTTCAGGAGTAGCGTAGGCGGCGCAACTATCCGGAGTTATACGAAAGATGCCGCCGTACAGCGTTAGCCCCCACCCCCTAACCGTTGGGCTACCGCCACCGGAAAAGAAACTGGACTTTGTTATTAATTCTAAATCTATTTGCGGTAAACAAGCATCGCCACCTATATAGTTAATCTTGCCCTTTAAAGACATACTAGCAGCAGCCGTATCGTCTTGCCTGTTGCTGATTTGTAAGCTAACGGGATTACAGCCTACGTCTGCTGGCGGCGGCGGATTCCAAGGGCGGCTAACTATATCGTTAACGCACTTAGCGACTTCAGGCGGATCGACAATAGTTGGCCCACAAAAACAAATATCCAAAAGTTCATTACATAGCGGATAATCTTCAGCCCTAACAATGCAGGTGTTAGAGTTAGGGCGCCATAAGGAAACTATGGGTATTGGGTGCGGGTCGAGTTGATTAGGCATAGCGGTATTATATAATGAACTTAACCAATTAACTTATTGGCAAAGGTCCGGTACTGGTGGGCAATTAGCATCCAACGCACTACTGTTAAGCCCTATTACTATAAATTTGGCTATGTGGGGGTAGGCGCCTGCTAATGCCTGAGTTTTAAAGGCTTCAGGTAGCTTTGAGTAAGAATAAGCGCCTACTGTCAACGGGTATTGGCCCTTAATCTCTAAAGCGCCTGTGTCGTCCGGACTAGCCCCTGCTAAGCTATACACAGCATCCGTACATAGCACGTCCTTAACGGTAGGTAGGCGGTCACCCCATTTTCCACATTTTTCAACAACAGTGCCGTTGTTACCCTTAACCGCAGCTATGATTACAGTGTTAGAGTACTCTTGTAAGGTGATTGAGCAGTTAGCTCCTTGCAATAACGTTACAGCTCCTGTAACCGGCTCAGATTGAACACTATAGTTATCCGTCGTATTGGGTGCGTGTAATAGCAAAGGTTTAGCGTAATCGCAAACAAAATAATCTACTCGATGGCTGCCTATTACCGCTACTGTAGTGGGCTCTAAGCATACTGGCCCCTGCGTGAATGAGCCGGCGGTCGAGCCAATAACAGGCACCCCGCCGTTAGCTTCAAACGCAGCCCACAACTCTGCTAGGTTGTCTAGGCAAATATAGCCGTCCATAGCAGTTATAAAAGCAGCTACTGCAGTGCAGTCGGTTAAATCAAAGTAAGCCCGAATATAGGGCTCCGTAGCGTAAGCTGCTGTTCTATCAAAGGTAAGGCTTAGCTTTAACGCCGGATCGTACTTTATGCTTGCTTGATGCCCCTCCCCCGTGGGGATTTGAGTAGACCCTACGAGGTTAAAGTTAAGGGTAAGCGTTGTAGATGTGGTTATGCAGGCTTTAAGCTGCCCGACTAGTAAATACGGCAAGGCGGCTGCATACACATTAAAACGTATGTCTATTAGCCCTGCTTTTAAAGCGGCTGCTTGGGGATCGCTTAAGCCTGTAGTAAGGGCTTTATACGGCCGTAAAGGGTAGTCTGTTGCTTTAAATTCAGTGTACATTAGGCCCCTGCTAAGCTAAAGGTAAGTGAGTTGCCTTGCACCGTGAGGCGAAATGCCGGCCGGGCTTCAAGTTCTAGTCCGTTGTCGGTGAATAAAGCTAAATCAATAGACCCGTCAGCCCTTGCGCTATCGTGGCGTACCTTTAAGGTACTAGAATAAGGTCCTATTAAGTTGCTTGCAGAATTCTTAACATAGTGCAATACGCTAATGCGTTCTAAGAATGGGGTTAACAAATCATCTAAGGTGCCATCGGTGCAATCATAACGATTAAAGTGCGGATCCCCTACGATATCTATTCGAATGGTGTTTTCGTCAACTTTATGCACTTCAATTCCTGTTTCTCCTCTAATCTTAATTGCACCAGTTAGATCATTCAGACTAGTCACCTGGGGCCCTGGTAAGTACTCACAAACGCTAGGTAAAAAGCTTAGTTTACCTGGGGCTAACGGTAAATCTACTTGGCCTAAGCTTTGTAATAAGGTTAAGCTGTTTAGGTTTACTACTAATGAACCTGTTGATTTATCGGCTAATTTAATGTCAACTAAAACGTGACTAACCTCGTAGCTATTATTTGCCAATGTGGAGCCAACAGTATCTCCGTAGTAATGGTAAACGGTGTTGAGACTTGCTACAAAGCTAAAAGGAATATAGCCAGTACCTATTACCTTGGCGGTACAGCTAAGCTCAATGCTTACTCCAACATCGGCTACTACTACCCTGCTTACGTAGGGAGTGGTAGTGGCGCCGTAAGTTCCATTTAAATAAATACGGGCATCAAGTATTAGGTTTTGCGGTAAGAAGCCTACGCTACCTAAGCTAAGATCTGCGCTGTCTATAAACGGGTAGTTTCGTTGCCCGTTCTTATTACGCCATTCTAGGGTAGTTAATGAGTTCATACCGATTTACCTAATATGCTAATAGTTCTGAGCTGGGTTTGGCCTGCTACAGGTGAGTAATTTTGAATAGCTGATCCGAATCCATTAGCGCCTAATGGCCCTCCGGCAACTAAGGTATTACCTTCGTAAACACCCCAAGCCTTAGTAGCTGCAAGCACTTTAACAGAATACGTTGCGTCTAAATTGTGTACGTACTGCCCGTAACTCCGCCGAAGGTAAGTACCCGTCCAAGGTAAGCTCATCGTTGCATTAACTACTAATGCGTTGTAGTTGACAGCATCTAGCGCATTAGGTGGGCCCACCAATAATTGATAGGTTGTTCCGTTAAATGTAATATTACGCTGGCCCGTTAGGTTGTACTGCAGGGGGCCAAAGCAGCGCAAGCTGGGGCCCTCGTTGGTGTACAGTTGCCATTGGTTTATAGTAGTATCCAGGTGCAGTTCTACTAACTGCTCTCCTAGTAGGTATTGGCCGGTTACGGTTGGTTTAAAAATTGTAATGGCGGCCCTATGGGGGTGTTGTTGAGCTGCTGTGAATCTGTAGTACTCGTACCCAGTAGCAGAACTAGCTTCCAACAACACTTCAGTACCTGTTGTAATAAAGGTAGTAGGGTTTGGCGTACTCGCCAGTAGCAGTCGAGGCTCAACACATTCTATATTGGGAATAGCTAATCTAGGGCCGGTAAGAGACTCTAAAGCTACATCTGAACTTACTAGAAACCCGCCTGCTGGAATATCAGTGTCCCTTAACTTACCGTATAAAGGCTTATCTAGTACCAAAATAATTTCATTGATTCCCTGCAAATTACTAACAGGCTTTATTCCGTTAATTTGCGTTATAGGTTGAAAATTACAAGTAGCTGTTTCTGGGCGTTTACCACATTCGCCTACGTAGTTAGCTAGTTGGTCCTTTACGTCTGCGGTAGAGCCGGCAAAACCAAGGCTAATTGTTTGCCCATATTTGGTTGCTACTATGTTGTTTTGGCCTACTAAGGTTACTGCCCCACTTAGGGTGCTAACAAACCCCTCCTTAGCAAGGCTAGTTACTCCACCGTAGTTGTACCGACTAACTACCGAACTGCATAAGCCTGCACTCGCAGGCCCAGCAAAAGACCAGTTAGCCACAAGTTTAATTCCGTGGCCAAAGGTAACCCAACCGCCTACTCCGGGTAGCTGGCCGGTTATAGCAATTGGAGTCCCTGCTTGAGCTACAGTCCTTAGCGCAGTTACCGTACCTAATACTACCGCATGAAAAGCGGTGTACTCGGCTGACTCGTAACTAGTCGATGGCGGCGATGCTGCATCATAGTAAAGGGCGGTTTGGCTGCCCATAATAATCATGCTTACTATTTCGCTACTTACGTTAATGCTAGCTACGAATGCGGAGTTAGCCACAGCAGCCGGAATAGTTAAACGCATATCTGTCAACAAAGATTGGACAATAGAGATGTCTGCAGCAGTGTAAGGCTCATATGTAGCCCGCACATCTATAGGGTATTGTCGAAAGTTATTTTCGTTTAAGAAACTTTTTGCGACAACTCTCATAATTCTACCCCTAAACCTACAGAGAATGGACTTACAGGTACATTCACATATTCAAAGCTATCTGGGTTGGGCAAGCAACGACTATACAAGCCACGTTGGCCCTGGCCGCTGCTAAGGGGATAGGACGCTGTGTATATGAAGCCCACAGGATCCGTTACACTAGGCGGTATAGCAAACTCACTTCCACTAGGTGTTTGTATTACAAATTCAGTACCGGAGGTATTGGGCGATAGTCCAAGGTTTACGATACCGCACGACACGTATTGCTCGGCAGCGGCATCAAAGACCTTAAGGTTTAGTTCCAACTGAGCTCCATTTGGACCAATGTATACGAATTCTGGAAACGTAATGCGGTATACATCAGGATCGTCAGGATTCGCCGCAGGAGTTTTTGTTATGCTTTGCGCCTTAACTGGGGCGCACGGATTCACCGACTTCTTGTTTGGCGCAATATAAATGGTCCTAGTGGTATCCGCAATTACATTCGAGCTGCAAGGTTCGCAATTTTCGGTACCTTCGTAGCTAAAGTGTAACCCGGTAGTTATCGGGTAAGTCGTATTGTTTAGGTTGACTATCTTCCTAAACGTAGGATCCACAATAACCAATCCGGCTGTAAGCATAATATACCCGGTGCAAGGCTCCATGCAATTAGCAGGCAAAGCTGCAGAGGTGGAACAAGCCGACGGTATTGGTAAAGCTGCAACATCAGCGGTAACGGTTAAGAAACCGGTTTCGCCCAAGGTGGAAATCACTTGAGCTCCAGGGTTTACTCCCTTAAAGTACACATAGGCTCCTTCCTTTAATACCGCAATCATTAAAGGAGTATTTGCCTCTAATGTATGCTGTACTGCTGCAGTAGAGCCGTCTAAGCTGGTTATAGTTTCGGTAGCTGTCATTGCCTCAGCATTAAATACCGACACCCTTAAAGAGGTGGAGCAAAGGCAAACATTTACCTTTTTGTTGTTCTCAGCCAGTGCTTGAATCTGCAATTTGAAGTTCTGCTGCGGCCAAGTTCGGAATCTAGGATTAACTCTATCGTGAGTACTGCAGCAAGCCAACTCATTTGCAAATTGGGTAGCCACTGAGTTATAAATTTTAGCTATTCGATTAAATTCTTTTGCCAATCGAGCATAGATTATACCGTAAGCTTTAACAAATCTTTGAGTGCCTTCGTAGTCAGTACACCTGCAGCAAGGAGCGCAATGGCTGTCTAGTTTTATTCGGTTTTTTCTTAAGTCAGCATCCAGGCTTAGGCAACCTGCGTTTTCTGGGGCTAGGTTAACTGCGCCCTTACTATCAGGAGTAAGCCCATTAATACTGGTTAAGAATTCATCAGTAGTAGGAACCCCTATACAAGGCTGCAGCCCGGTACCTGCCCCTGCTACAACACCTAGATTAAGTACAGCTGGCACATTAGTAGGCCAAGTAGAACTTATATCGTAGTTAGTGCCTGCTTTCAGTTCCACTATAGTTTTAGCGTAATTAACATTTACATCTAACGGTAACTGGTTAGAAACTAACGTGGTTAATCCTACAATAGGCTCTAAGGCTGCCGGCCCTAGCCAGTATTCCTGGCCGCCAGCTTCAATAGGCGGAGTACTCATACGTAGGTCTTCTCTAAAGACGTAAGTAAAGAAGCAATCAAGTGCAACGTTTTTAATGAAGCCAGTTACGTACTTGTAGTCGTGGGTAAGTTCTGCGGCATTCGTGGAGTTAAAATCACTGTTGGTAAACAGCACACCGCCATCAGCAATAAGCTCGCACTTAAATCGATAAGTTAACGGCGCTCCAGGAGTAATTTGTAGGCGGCTTATACGGGCATTCTTTATAAGTTCAACTGGCCCGACTAATTTAGCGTAAACTAACGGGGCTGCGCTTGAGGTTACGTTCATAAACGCCATGCCATTACTTTCTGCTTCTTCTAAGAAACCTGCAGCATAAGTCATGGAACTAGTAGTTGGATCCGCACCTCCTACGAAACCTAAATTGGCTCTGCTGGTAACCCCTGCAGTAGCCAATTTAGGCGCCAGCCAATCCCAAGTAGCATTGTCTCCAAAGTGAACATTGGGGGCGCCACTAAGGTAAAAAGCGCCATATAAGTAAGTTTGCCCATTGTGGGTAACTAGAAGCGGAGTGCCGCTGTCGCCAACCCAAAATTGCAAGGGTATTGGAAAATCTTGATTAACAGTGTTGTAGCCTACTAAGGAGTCATGAGGCATAGTGATTCCGCCGGTATCACTCACGCTTGCCGTTACTGTGTTTTGGTACGCCACAAAACTACCATTAGGAGTCTGCGCCCAAAACATGGTGTAGCTGGGCACTGTTACCGGGTCAACTATTTCATACGGAGTTACGTGCTGTAACTCTTGCTCAGTTAGAGGAGGGTCAAACTCGTATAAGTTCAAATCCCCCTTCGTGGATAAAAAGGTACCGACTCGGGTAATTATTTGACCGTTATTACCTAGTAGAGTAATAGTGGTACTAGTAGTGCTAGCGCCTGTAAAGTGCTTACACGCTAAGAAGTGCCTATCACTAACTAGGTAAAGCGGCGGCGAGCCGGGATTCCAGTTGTTTGTATCTAATAGATTAGTATACGGGTAAGTTTCTGCTAAGTAGTTTGAGAGAGAAGGTTTGTAATAGAATTCCCAAGGCGTCAGGTATGTGTTAGAGCCCCTATTCCTTGCTTGCAGGCCGCTCCAATTAGGTACGGCTATACCGCCTAAACCTAGATTCCAAAGCCCGGCGGTATTATATCCTGTTACTTGGGCTTGGACTCGGCTATCTACTGGCTCATGTGCACTGGGCGGCAACTCAACAACCAACACCATCGGCGCCTCGTTAAAGGTGTAGATGTCGTGAGCAACGGCGTTGTAGTTACCGATCTTCATAAACGTTTAGGTTGGATCTTGCGCGCAACTGGTTGAGTCAATCTGGGAACCTAAGCAGGTGTTTTGTAGTGAGTTTGTGCCGCTGGCTAGTATAGCCATTTGAGCTTGCAATAGCCCCAAATTAGTAGTTAAAGCTTCTACGTCAGCTACTAGTACTTGTAGTTCATTACAACCACAACCGGGTTTAGCGCAAGTATCCGCGATATCTATAGTTGAAGTACTTTCTTCACTGGTAACACTTATGCAATCGCTACCTACCAGAGTTATGTTACCTAAAGTAGTTGGAGGTACGTTGTTTATAGTACGAATACACGGACCCAGCTCTACGTCGCTGCAAGGGCAAATATCAGCTAGGCCTTGCCCGTCTATAGCATTAAAGTTAAGTACATACCCTGCAGTAGCAGAGCCAGTCACAGCTATATTGTGATTGGGGCCGCTGGTTAGTGTAATCTGGCCGTGTAGTAACGGGCTTAAGTTGCCTGCACTGGCTACCTTAAAACCGCTAATACGTCTGGGGCCAAAGGATACAACCGAAGCCTCTAAGCGACCTTCTGGTAAACTGAAGGATATTCTGCCGCCTAGGCCTTGTAGCCCAGAGATATTACCTAGAGTAAGTACGCCGTAGCTACCAGAGAAATCGTATTCTGCCTTAGAGTTTACTGTAAAAGTTGAACCTAGCAATTGCACCGTGCTGTACGGCTCAAATGTTGCAAAACTAATAGGCTCCGACACAGCCACAACTGTAGCTGTGTTAAAGGGAAATAAGATGCTGTTATTCGCACCCACACTAACCACAAAACCTTGCGGGTACACGTCGATATGTAATATTTGAAAAGTAGCAGGGTGGAAACTGAATACGGCACTATCCGTTGTGAGGGTGTTAAATACGTACGGCACTGCTAACTTCATATCTACAAATAAATCATCAGGCAGTTTAAAGCCTGTTTGACTAGACACTCCGGTGGCCGATTGGCTTAAAGGATAGTTTCGTAGTGAGTTAGTATTTAACCAGCCTGTACCTAGGACATTAGCCATGTGGCCTCCTTTTAGAAGCCCAGTTTAACTAAGCTTGGGCTTATAGCAACTTACCTAAGCCGCTATTAGATCTTTACGAATTTGTACGAAATAGCAGCAATAGCAAACTTAGTAGGGTATGAGTCTGATGCGGCTCGGGCTAGTTTAAAGTATACGCTAGAGTTTGGATACACGGTGAGTAGGTTAGTCACTTTACGGAAACACTCCCTAGGGTAAACAGGGCTTGCATAGGGTGTTACAACTATAGCTGCTGCAGATTGAGTACAAGCACTTAAGTTGAACTTAGTTGTAGGGTCTAGCAGACTTACCCAGGTTAAACTTAAATCTGGTGGCTGGATAGCCCCTGAGGTGTGCAGTGCAATAAAGGTACAGTTTAGTTCCACCCTATAAGTACCAGCAGCTAAGTAACTAGGTACGTCGATCTTACCTAGTATAGAAGAAGCTTTACCTTTAGGAAAAACAGAATAGAAGATGTTTAGCGTTAAATCTTTCTCTACCAGGATATCGTCAATGGCAAGAATATCTGGCTGGCCTTCTAACTTGCCATCTAGGCCTACAATACTTAAGGTCACTTCACCCTGGCCGCCAAGGTGGGTAGACGTTAGGGCAAGGTTATTACCTACAGCAATACGCTCTACTACTCGGCCTCGCTTCATAGCAAAGCCGGTAAGATCTTTAACTACCAACGAACCTGTTTCAGTACTACTAGCGTCTGTAACGGCAAATCCCGCCCTTAGTACCAAGGGGCCACTACTAGCTTGGTTACCTTGAGGGTCTAAGATTGTAATGCCTGAATCAGGGGCAGTTTCTAAGCTGGTTACAACTTTTACCCCACCTGTTACCAGCTTAGCGTACACCAAGTGCAGTTCACTAGGCATGATTAACTGGCTAACTTCCGAGCCTAGCCAGTTAGCTAAGGTTATTTGCACCTCTGGTAAGATGTTATTATTGTTGACAGTATGCCACGGCACTTGCGCCAACGAATCCATCCACCAGATACCACTTTGGTTGACTACAGCGACTTGGTCGGACAAGCCAACGCCGTCTTTAGTTACTATGTAAGCAGTTACTATGTCTTCTGGGAATAGCTGTTGTAACGTGGTATCTTTTTTAACGTTATACCCGTAGCGAGCGCCGGCAGGAATAGTGGAGTTATTAAACACCTCGTTGCCTGCAGGTAACCAACCAGGTAAGTTAGAGTCTATTAACAAGCTGTCTAACACCCAACCTACCCCAGCATCTGAATAAACAGGACTTACATAACAAGTATTAGTTGCGTTACTTGTAGCCAATACGTGCCCTGTAATAGCGCCTACCTGCTTCATGTAAATGCCGTTGACGCCTGCATTCAGAAATACGTTAGCATAGCTGCCTTGGGCCGTAGCTAAAGCTTTAACCAAATCCTCGGTCATCGTTATGTCGTTGATTTGGACCTGGTTATTGGCTGCGTTATACCTAAGTACGGTACCAGTTAAGTAGACTGTTGCTTCGTCTAAGGTCGGCGCCCCCTGGGTGGGAGTCTGCTGGTTACCTACGTAAACCCGTACTTTACTACCTACAGCTGGTGGGTTACTAAAAGCAGTAAGAGTGTCGGCTACATATCTATTAAAGATAATATCTGCTCCGGCTACCTTATTGTTTAATTTAAACTTTAAAGCTTGAGTTTCTAGAGTAGCAACTACTGGTGGGCGAATTAATAAGTTGGTAGGACTGACCAAGTTACACACTGGAGCGTTCAATAGCCCAGGCTTACTACTGAGTTTACCTGCATTGAGTTGCCCGGAGCAAAGATATAATATTCCTCGGTCTGCTGGATCCAACAGCATGTTTGATAGCATTGGTACAAATTGACAATCCACGTCATCGTACTGGTCGGGATCTAGCCAACCTTCAATAGCTATAACGCCAGAGTCTAAAGTATCTTTGTAGATAACCACTCCAACTACTGCTGCCGCAGTACCGGGTTGTACTACTCCGTTTTTGAACTCTAAGGTTGCATAAGCCGGAGCAAACTTATTTGCACCTACGTCAAAGTAAACTGCATGGCCTGTTTTGACTGCGCTAGTAATGGGGGCGCCGGTAATGAAGATAGCTTGGGCTAAGCTTTGAGCATCTTGCCGTACCTTTAAGTGCTCGGTTCTGCTTACCAACTGCCCAATAGCTCGATTGGCAACTTCTGCCGTTACCGGCTCTCCGTTACGTACAAGGTCTATAATGCTTTGCCAAGATTGAATAGCCATAAGAGTTACGTAGCCTTAATAGAATTAACGGTAAATGGGAAAGTAATGAACAGCTCGGAAGCTGCAGTCTTGGTAAGGCGTTCCGAGTCAATTGTGAAGTAGGACCTAGCTACAACGATATCCTTAGTGCGGTCATTTTCATCTAAGGCAACTACCAAGGCAGCACCGTAGCAAATAGAGCCGTTAGCAAAGTTTGCTCCGTTTGCATTTACACCTACGTTACCTGGCGCTGATTGAGCTAAATAAGTGGTTATTGTTTGCCCGGTAGTAGGGGTGCTAGTGCCAGCTAGAAATGGACTACGAACAGCTGGTACTCGCAGGTAATTATTGGTATTAGCTAATCCGGTGTAGTAGGTCAATGGTACGTCAAAATTAGGCACTACTGCAACGGTGGTATAGGCAGGTATGGTGCCTGCGGAGTTGGTGTATTCCAAGTACACGTACATCTTTATAGGGCGTTCATTAAGCGCCTCAGATATAGCTGCAGGTAGAGTGCCGGTGGGTACAGTTATTGACATAGGTTAGCCTCTAAAATCCGTAAGAGCCGTATCTTAGCGTAGATTGGTTCTTTATGTTGATATTCCAATTGTTTTTAAAAGCGTCAGCGTTAGTGTCGATTACAGGGGCCAAAGTTGCAGTTACTGCGCAGCTAAAAGCAGTATTAGGTAGCACTAAGGCCGCCGTAGTTTTGTTGGTGTAAATTAACACCTTAGAGTCTAGCGGCAACACTTGTTTTAAATACTTTAAACCCACTACATTAGGCCCTGCTACATCAGCCTTTATAATATATACGTTACTAGGCCGGGCCAATGTTTGGCCCCATTTTAAATTCTTATTAACGATCCAGTCGGCAGGCAATGCTAAGCCCAAGTCGGGAGTCATACTGTGTAGCACTTCCAAGCCGCTACCTAAAGGAGTACCTTGTTTAATGATTTGGCCTGTTGCTACTTTGACCGTTTGAGTCTTAGGTATGAAATATGCAGCCAAATCCGTAACTACTGCAGCGCCTTCTTTTAAATAGTTGATAGTTTGTACTACTTCCGTTGAGTACTCGCTAATAGGACTGTTGGAACATAAAGCCAATAACCGCATCAGGTTATAGTGATTTGGGCCGTAAGTATACAAACGCCAGTACTCGGCTAATGGTAGTTGCCTAAACACTTGATCGCTTAGATTAACATCGATTACATAGCCTAATTGGCGATAAGCAAACCCGGTATCCCGTACAACATTTCTGGCGTAGTAGTTTGTAGTGGTAACTAGGGGATTTCTAAACGTGAGTTGCCCAGCAGTCAGTACGTAATCTACTCCAGCTGTAAGCACTACCGTGGGATTTACTACATCGTCATATAAGAACGGTATAGCTATAACCTCATTAGGTACGGTATATACCGACTTGTTATCAATTACTTCTCCGTAGTAGTAACTAATTCCGTATTTGCCGTTTACATCTCCGCCGTGAGTTACGTTAGGGTAGGTGCTGCTATTGAATACCAGCTGTTCCCAGGTAGTAGTTTGCCCTGCTGGTACGGTAAGGTTGGACGTAGCCATTACCAGCTCCGTAACCTTTTGCTCTGATTGAGTATGGTTAAATAGCAACCCCTTAGCCAAACTATCAGTAATGGCTTTAGTAGCAACCATACTGGACCAGAAAGATCCAATAAGCCGCATAAGGGATTTTGTACTTAACCTGGTCAACATTCTTTAATACTCACATCAATCATATTGGATTCAAGGTAAAAGGCAACAGTGTTGGGTGACACTCCTTTAGCATAATTAGTCGGAGGCTTAAGTGCATCGGCGGAGAACATAACATCTTCGCTTAGATCTGGATTAATGACCACCCCATACATGTGCAGCGGCAAGTCTACGGTATAGCCTTCAGGTAGGTTGTTATACGCCACGTGAATTAAGGCGCTGCCTGGAATGGTGGCCCCAAAACCGTAAGAGTTGAACTTGGCAGCAATAGCCGCTTTAACCTTTACAAGATCTGCTGTTGGAGCTCCTGCTTGTTTAAGCAATCGCAGCTGTATGCTGCAAAGTACCGGAACTGGAGCGTGCACCATAATATCTGCGCTAAGGCTGCGTTCGGCCGCAGAGTCTACGTATGCTTGAATTTCAACTAAGTCTGGTAGTTTTAAGTACTCTAAATAGAACTTGTAATAAGCATTAGTTTGCTGGTGGATGATCCACAGGTTAGTTGTATTAGGGTACCAGCTCCCGTAAGCTGGATGGCTCCCGTCCTTGCTCCAAGCTTCTAGTAAGTTAACCCACGGGACGTAGAAACGCACTACAACTTTTTGAAAAGCAGAAAAAGCATTAGTACTCGGATCGATCAGTAAGTGCTGGCCGGACTCTTCTAAAGTACGGGTATCGCTTGCAAACTCTAACGAACCCAACTGGGTTAGTAGGCTTCTTATACTCTCAACTACATATAAGCCTGCAGCCTTACTTGCTGGAAGGGTAATTTCAAAAAGCCCTTCTCGGCTAGTGTCGTTCCAGCTAATAAACTTAGGCACTATTTGTTCTTGAATGCGAGCGGGGTAACTAGCCGTTTTAACAAAGAGATCAATGCGGCCACCTACGTGTACTTCATCTACTACGTCTCGCCGCATTTCTGGGTCTAGGAATCCAACGCAACCTACATCTAATACTCCTGGGTATTTGTCTTTTAACTTAGCCCTAATGTGTTCTCGGCCGCCAAAGACCTTACCTACTATGCCAGTCTTAAGCTTAGCTAATAGAGCAACGTTATCTTCCGCGTCTGCGCCGCCTATAAGATCCGCATCTACTCTGGCAGATATAAAGGTGCCTGGGCTAGGGCTAATAGCGCTTACTAGGGCTCCGCTACGCTGGTTAGCGATCGAACCCGGCTCAACGGCAGTAATATCTATCACTGCCGTGTAGGTAGCGCCACTAGCCGTTAATAGCCGTTGGTTAGCGCCAGCAGTGTAATTAGCAGCATTTACCAGTATGTAGCCTTGAGTAGGCTGAAACACTACATCGTTAATAGTAATATTAGTAGTAGCATCAATTACAGTAGCGGTAGCATCAGTAAAGAACAGCCGCAACTTACCGGTTGCTGTGTTGCCACTAGACCGAGTAATGTTGTAGTTGCTTAAAAGGCGATCAACTTGGACCTCATCAACTACGTTAGGGTTCTTACTAATCTCTAGTAAGCTATTTGCTATCAGGGCTGTGTCTATTTGTTCTTGCATCCGCACTTCCAAGTGGGCGTACAAACGAATAACTAAATCCCGGAGGACAGTACCTGGAGTAAGGTCTAACGTTGGAAAAGCAGCCTTAACAAAAGCTATTAAAAGCTCTTCTTTGGCGTACACCAGTTCTGCGGATTGGTTAGCTAGAGTAGTTTCCATGTTATATCGTTGAAATAGTTACTGGGGCTAAGATAGTGCTTTTATCAGCAAAGGTAAACAGTAAGGTTAAAATAGCCGTATCGGCTGTTACACTTAAACCTGTCAAGTCTACCTTACGTAAAGTTTCATCGGCTACCGCTGTTAGGTTAGCACTCGTTACAAAGTACTTACAAGTAGCTACTTCTAAATTAAAACGCAAACTTAATTCAGAGTTAGTTTGAATCTGACCGCTGGTTAATCTGCTAATAAAGTCAGTACCGTACTCAAGGTCAGCAGCTACAGTGCCCTTACTGGTAAGCAGAAACTTCATAAACTTCTGCACTACTTTATAAGAGCCGCTAATAACTGAGCCAGAATCAATCAAGCCAACAGTAACCGCCGCCAAGCCTGCTTGGTTGGAAGTGTTAAAGACGCACAAATCTATAATGCGCCCTGCGTAATTTTGACTAATAGCCACTATTCAGTTTCCCCCTTAAGGGCCAAGAAGTTTGTCATATTACGCTGTAGGTTAGCTACAATAGAATGTACGGGGTCTATGTGGTTGGCCTTGCGGGTACTCTCGTGCAATATGCGTTGTAAGCGGCCGGTGTAGCGCAGGCAAGTATCCCTATGAATAGCGGCAACAAAATCATTTTGGGCTGCAGGTTTCATAAATGCATGTGCCGTGTATTCGCCTCCGCCTCTTACGGATTGCCATTCAGCTTCTAGTTCAGCTCGATCAAAACGCTCGGCTAAACCTTTATAGCTGTTATCTCCATCCTTAGGCTCATAGAGTAATCTAAATGGGCCTGCGGTGCGAATATCCCCGCCGCTGGAGTTGTCCTCAGCAGTTTTAGTTAAAGCTTCAAATGCATTAGTGGTGGCCTTATTCACTGGTTCCTCGCATTCAATGCAGCGTACTCATCCAGTTTACGGGCTAGGCCTGTTGTAAGTTGGCTTACTCGGCCTGGGCTCATCTTTAAGCGTAGGGCTATGTCATTATTGCTTAGAATCTTCTTGCCGCCGTAACCCAATTTGTGCTCTAAGATTACTTGCTCCGGGCCGCTTACACTAGGGTACATGGTGGCAAGTACGTCTTGTTTAAACTTATCGGCATTAGCAGTGACAGTTAATTCTTGAGTGGTTACAGGATTTTCCCCTTTAAACGCATTGTAGTTTTCGGAGTAAGTCTTTTTATCCAAGCCTCGAATCTTGGCAATCTGCTTAATGGAAAGGCTGGTCAAGTCGGCTAGTTCTAAGTCTGAAGGAGCTCTACCTTTATTCTCGTAGAAATCCCCCTCATGGCGCTTTAAAGCGCTTAGTTGTTGTAGGGTACGCTCAGGCATAGGACTAGGCGCCAAGTCCCTAGCGTAGCGGCTAAGGGGCTGCAATTGAGTGTAAACCCAGCTACGCAAACTAGAAGTAGATGTAGGATCGTAGTTCTTGATAGCCTTAACTGCCAACAACTTGGCTCGGCTCTTTACAGCTGGGCCAGAGTTAAGGCCCGAATAGGCATAAAGAGCCTTATCCATATCAGAGTTAAGGTACTCCAATAACGGAGCCATATCCCCAGCCTTTTGGGTTTTATTCCAAGTCTGGTACAGACTGTTTAAATCAGGGCTTTTAGGTAGAGGGTCCATAAGGTTATTATACTACTTTAGAGGACTAGCGGCTTTACTTCTTTATTATAAAACAGCGGGTGGTCTTGGCCTTCGGTTAGCCCAAACAGCTCAATATCGCTTTTATCAAATACGTGCTTTAGGCGGTAAACTGTATTTATTTTAGGAGCATCTCCGCCATTAAGCAAATAGGTTACAGAATCTACCAGGCCCCGCTTAGCCCATTCTCCATCAGCAGCTAAGCCGGCTACATTAGGCTTTTTCCCAGTTAAACTTATGCAGTCGCCGGGAGCAATATCTAATCTAAACCCACAATTAATTTCTTGAGTTCTAGCCGAAAACAAACTGTCAAAATACTTAGCCTTTACCCAGGCATTGCAAAGCGCTCTACTATTTGTAGGCGTTAAAACGTTAGTAGCGCCAGTGCCACCAGTAGGGTTGGAGTCGGGTACTATACCTATACCGGACTTAAAGGTTTGACCTTCAACGGCATGAGTAGCCAAGGACTTTAACCAAACAGGGCAATACATTGTTAAAAACGGCCCATCTGTGTAATCTTGGGCTGGGGCTACAAACTGCCCTAGAAAACTGGCGTCGACAATGCCGGAGTCTGGGTTAATTAAACCTCGTTCGTTAGCTATGCCGTGCAGGATTGCGCCCCTAGGTAACACTGCGGGATTGCTGCTATTAGGGCCGAAGTCAAACTCCGATTCAGGTAAGATGTAGTCAACCGGAGCCGTTGGACTATAGGCCATTAAAGTACATTCATTTAATCTAGGAGCTAAAGCTAGGTTAAAGGTCTGGGCAATGGTTAGGATTTTCTCAAAAGCACTAGAGCCGCCTGTAGCACTAAATACCACATCCGCCAAGGTATCTCTAATAGAAGTAAAAGTACTAATGGCTCCATCCATGCCGGTAACTGCTGCAGGGGCTAGTTTTAGTTTGCCTGCAGCAGTTATGCGTTTTAATGCTGCTACGCCCTTTGGGTTTTGGTTTACGGTAACCTTAAAGCCTCTTAGTTTTTGCTCAAAGTGGTAAATCATACCTGGCTGTAGAACATCGTCCCACCAGTCTTTAGTCTGTAAGTCTCCAGGAGCTAGTTCCTTATCTAGTGCTAGCCAAAAGGGATTTAAACTACCCATTACGCTGCGGGTAGGTTCTGGCATGAACCAATCTTGGGGCGCATTCTTAGTAAAATTGCCGGAAGCAAATGAAGCTGTGTCTAGGTCTATTAACCAGTGAAACAAGGCTATACTAGTAGAAACTCCGTTGACTCCGAACTGCACCGACTTAGCGCCTAAGTAACCGTCAAAGATAACTTGTTCCGTTATGTCAGTTAAGGGAGTAGCTGTAGACCTTATGGGGTGAGGGCGCCCTACTCCAGTGACTATAATCTGAGCTGGCAGCTTACCTTTAAGGTCTTCATCAGTAAATATATCAGTAGCTACTCCACCGTTAGGAGTCATTTTTAATCCTGAAGGTACTATTACTTGAGCTACCGGGATTTGATTCAAAGTGTATTCGATCATTCCTGAAATGATCGGTACCTTCTTTCCCTTTATAACCAACCAAGCCTTTATACTGTAGGCTGCGTGTTTTGGGTTTAGGGAATAACTAGGCATTAGCTCGCATCCAGTGCTAGTAAGAATGCAGCAATCGTGTCTTCCACAGGAGTATCCTTATTCATAGCTGCGGCATATAATGGCTTATTATAAGTTAGTTGCTGGATAAAATCCCCGTTAGCTAAAATGGCATCTCGAATAGGTACGCAATTACCTGAGTACGGCAACACAATTTTGATTGTACCTGTCATACTGGTACCGCCAGGCATTCCGTTGAGTACTTGTAACAAGTAGCCTGAGTCTTCTAATGGCACGCTGCTGGTGTTACCTTGGGTAACGTTAAAGCTTGCATTGTAGCCCAAGGCATTGCTTAACGTAAAATCGTTGGTAGTGCCTGTCAAGTCATACGTCCAAAGTAAACGAGAGTATTCGGTTTGGGTTTGAGCTACTATGCCGCTAAGTGTAACTAAGGGGGTACTGCTGGTGGCAGTAAAACCTACTGGCGTAGCTACTAATGGCTCGACTAACCAAGTGCTTGCTAAAGTACTACGCCACTTGGCTGCGGCGGCGAATCTACTATTACGCAAGATGTAATCTAAATGGCGAATTCTAGCTGCTACAAACTCGGCGTTACCGGTTAGTTCTAATATATTTGCAGCTTGGCGCAAGTAATCCTGGTTAGTAGTATTAAGGCCGTTACTCGTTAATGGAATACCTAGTGCCCCTTGTTTAGCCGTAATGTACGGTTGCAGCTTTGCAAAAGGGCTATCTACTAATAAAGTAGGATCTGTGGTCATGCGGCCTCCTCCGGCATAATAGCCAATACCAAACTAAATGCAGCAGAACCAAACATATTGGCCTCGTTAGTTATATTGACTTGCATGTCTTCTAGAAAGCCTGCAAGTACCGTATTACCTATACTAATTTTAATAGGCTTAGATACGTTTTCAAAAGTGGAAGCTTTGTTGCTGTTGTAGAATTCCATTAATTTTTTTACATTTGAGTATTCGTCGGCAGCACCGGCAGCACCGCATTTCGGGAATACGGTGCCGGTTACAATACACTTACCTACCTTATTACCTAAAGGGTATACGTAGATTGATTCAGATAAAGTATTGAAATAGGCAACTCGCGCTCCTTGGCTCATAGCTATACCGGTTATAAGAATACCTACCCCGTTGGGGTCCACTAGGTGGCCGTTCTTACCTTCCACTTTAATGCCCACCAATAGAGCTGGAGCTCCAGTAGTGTATTTGGCAGCGCCTCCTGAGGATACAAATAAATTAGTTGCCATATGTTTCCTATTTAACTAAAGACGTTAGCTAAGTTAGTTTGAATTCCGCATAAGACGTCTTTCATTTGCGCTAAGGTAACAGACTGAGCTTCTATTGCTGTTTGAAAGCCCCTATCCATATTCACATTTACTGTAACGGGCGTAGGAGCTGCCACCTTAGATGCTGCTGCTGCTGTTGCTGCTGCGTCAGCTCCATTTGCTGCAGCTCCCTTTGCGGCTTCTTCTCTTGCTGTATTGCTTTCTAGACTCTGTAGTTCCGCTTTATCTTCAGAGCTTTTGTTACCTGAGGCTTTAGTAGTTGTTTGTAGTTGGGCTTTTTCGCTTTTTAGTATTGCTAATTGTTGCCGCTTTTCTTGTGTATCAGCGTTACCTATGTTCTTTATATCGTCATCTACTCTTACCAACGCATCGACCCTAAACTTATCTACTTCCTCATAAGAAATACCGCCCAGCGCACCCACCATCTCAGGTAAGCTTAGGCCTTTCTCATCAACGGTCGCTTTTGCTGCATCTTTTGCTGCTTGGTTAGGCTTGCCGTCAGTATCCCGGTACTTTGCATCTGTTGTGGCCAATCTTTTAGCTTCTGCTTCTACAGCTGCTGTAGTGGCTTGGGCCCAACCGGCTGTTAATGCAGCATCTGCACTACCCGTTGTGGCTGGTTTAAATCTGTCTTGTAATTTTCTTTTTACGTTAACAGTAGCTTTAGCTGCTACCTCAGCATTAGTTAGGCCTGTTTGTTGAATTTCTAGTTCTTCCGCAATGCGAGTTTTTAGCAGGCCTTGCTTAGCTGTGTCGTCTCCTACTAAACCGGTCACAGTATCCTTTACAGCAATAAATTTGTTAATACTTTCATCACTCATGCCTGCTTTTTTCATAGCAGCTCTGACCGCATCTCCGCCTCGCACATTAATTGCATGTTGAATGCCTAACATGCCTTGGCCACTAATCCCTAATGCATCTTCTGCGGCACTAACTGCTTGAGTTCTGGCTGACTCTGACTCATCTCTCATTTGGACAGCTAAGGCTCGCTCAAGTGCGCCACCTACACTAAGGTTCTTGTCTGTTGCAAACCTAAGTAATACATCAGAAGTGCTTTCACTGACGGCTTTAGCTATATTAGTTGGGTTAAGGTAGGGATCCATGTCTACCCCTTTATCTGCAAATAAGCTACGCACTGCTCCTATTTCTACAGTTTCATTGTTCTTGAATGCCTTTATTTGAGCTTGAACTGCGGGGTCATTTGCATCAAGGATTCCGCTGGCTATTCCTCGTTGCATAGCGGAGTAAGCAATCACGTCATCATTCTCTAGGGCTTTCTGCATAATACCGCCCGATAAGGCCAACGATTGCGCAGTCGTAATGGGAGTGCCGCCGGTATTTCTACTAAGCGCTACTCTAGCCAACGCATCTTCAGTCAAAGCTAAAGAACCAGATCCGGTCATACCCAGGTTGCTAAGCATTTGGGTAGCGGTGGTGGCCACAGCCATTACACCCTTAGTATCCACGCCGGCTAAGCGGCCCACTTCTACCGCTTCTTCTAGTTGTTGCATCAAGGTAACGCCGCCACGGCGTTGCGCTTCTACTTGTAAGAAAGTGGCTCGCTCTTCAGCTCCCAAAGGCCTATCTATGCGCTTTTCTTCAGCTCGTACTAAATCATCCCCTACTGTAGAGCCTGATTTAGTAACAGCGTTAAGCGCAGCGACGCCACGGAGTTGCGCTGCTTCTTTTAAGAAAGCGGCTCGCTCTGCAGGATCCAAAGACTTTTTTGTGCGTGTTTCTTCAGCTGTTACTAAATCATCCCCTACTGTAGAGCCTGGAGTACTAACAGCGTTAAGCTCAGCGACGCCACGGAGTTGCGCTGCTTCTTTTAAGAAAGCGGCTCGATCTGCCTCCTCCAAAGGCTTATTTGTGCGTTTTTCTTGAGCTTTTACTAAATCATTCCCTACTGTAGAGGCTGTAGTACTAACAGCGTTAAACCCTCTGGTAGCTGTGTCTGCCGCCCTACTTAGTTCTTCGTTGAGTCCGCCGCCATATACTCCTTGTAAATTTTGTATTACGTCTTTTACGTTTATACCCATGCGGCGGCCAACCTTAGCCACTTCACTCATGCCTTCCATCTGCAGCAGCATTGCCTTTTCCATCTGCTTAACGTCTTCTGTGCCTAGAGCCCCAAAGATGTCGACTCCGCCAGTGCTAACCAGGCCGCTGCGACTTAGTTCACCCATTAGGTTGCCAGACTTAGCAAAACCTGAATCGCTTAAGGATGTATACGGGTTGTAGCTTGCCTTAGGGTCTGTAGTGTTTATGCGCCCGGCTAACGCCGCTGTTAGCTGTTCTGCGGCATTAATGCGCCGGCCGGGATTATTAGGGTCAGGTTCGGTGGAAGTTAAAGCAAGGTTACCTATGCCGCCTATGGTTTGGGCAGTGCCCATCATAAACTTTGCTTTGTTCTCTTCCAGCATAAACACATTGCTTATGAGATCTCCTAAGCTTTGAATACCTGCGGTTTCTCCGGCTGAGCCACCCGTGAAGCTTGACAACATTTCTGCTGCACTTAACAAGCCAGTGCTCATGCGGCCTCTATCTAAGGCTCCCTGTACAATAGACCCAACCAACTTATCCTTATATTTAAGCTGCATAGCAGCTTTTGCTTCATCGTCAGTAGCGGCTGCTTGTAATGCCTTATACTCCGGAGACTTTTCAAACTCGTCATCCACCTTAGAACCAAAAATATCCATTTCATTAAACAGGTTAAAAGCTATTTTAAATGAACGCTCTTGGCCTCGCATTTTTAATACATTTTTAAAACCAACTGTTTTACCTAAGTTTGGATTGGCTGCCATATCGCTAGGCAAGGCTTCTAACGGATCTACTCCGTTAGGGTGGTAAGCTTTCTGCTGCTGTTGCTTTAGCTCTTCTTTGTAAAGGTCTGAGGCCTCCTGCATAATAGACTCAACCGACTTATGATTATATTGAAGCTTCATAGCAGCTTTTGCTTCAGCGTCAGTAGTGGCTGCTTGTAATTCAGCATACTCCGGAGAGTTTTCAAAGCCTTCATTCGCATCTCTAAACAGGTTAGCCCCATGAAATGAACGTTGCATTTTTAATACATTTTTAAGGTCAGTTGTTTTAAATAAGTTTGGCTTGTCTACCATATCGGGCATAGCTTCTAACGGACCTGCTTCGTTAAGGTAGTAAGCTTGCTGCTTTTGCTTTAGCTGGTCGTTGAAACGTTCTGAGGCCTCCTGCATAATAGACTCAACCGACTTATGATTATATTGAAGCTTCATAGCAGCTTTTGCTTCATCGTCAGTAGTGGCTGCTTGTAATGCAGCGTACTGCTCAGACTGTTCAAAGCCTTCATTCGCATCTCTAAACAGGTTAGCCCCATGAAATGAACGTTGCATTTTTAATACATTTTTAAAACCAACTGTTTTACCTAAGTTTGGATTGGCTGCCATATCGCTAGGCAAGGCTTCTAACGGATCTACTCCGTTAGGGTGGTAAGCTTTCTGCTGCTGTTGCTTTAGCTGGTCGTTGAAACGTTCTGAGGCCTCCTGTAAAATAGACGCAACCGACTCACCATTATACGTACCCCCCATAGCAGCTTTTGCTTCAGCTTCAGTATTGGCTTCTTGTAATGCCTTATACTCCTGAGAGTTTTCAAAGCCTGCATTCGCTCCTCTAAACAGGCTAACCCCCTTATATGAACGTTGCATTTTTAATGCATTTCTAAGGTCAGTTGTTTTAAATAAGTTTGGATTGTCTGCCATATCGGGCATAGCTTCTAACGCATCTGCTCCGTTAGGGGAGTAATCTTGCTGCTGCTGTTGCTTTAGCTCTTCTATGTAAAGGTCTGAGGCCTCCTGTACAATAGACGCAACCGGCCTATCCTTATACTTACCCCCCATAGCAGCTATTGCTTTAGCGTCAGTATCGGCTGCTTGTAATGCCTTATACTCCTCAGAGTTTTCAAAGTCTGCATTCGCTCCTCTAAACAGGCTAACCCCCTTAGATGAACGTTGCATTTTTAATACATTTCTAAGGTCAGTTATTTTAAATAAGTTTGGATTTTCTTTCATATCGCTAGGCAAGACTTCTAACGGACCTGCTCCGTTAAGGTCAGCTATTCCTATCGATTGGTAGTACTCTTGCAGTTGCTTTTGCTGTTCGTTGTAAAGGTCTACTGCAGCTCTATTTTCAAACGAAATAGGCAAACTAGT